>Ga0137308_100245_pt1 | contig 100515 bp, 84 predicted proteins | sample Inofrocosms_June_FD_97181 | JGI IMG/M metagenome (GOLD analysis project Ga0137308, IMG submission 97181) | Mouse cecal microbial communities from Vienna, Austria - N-Acetylneuraminic and N-Acetylglucosamine D2O microcosms_June | ecosystem: Host-associated > Mammals > Digestive system > Large...
TGTTTTTATAATTAGCAGGATTTTAACAAAAATGCTGTTTATTCATGTTGCCAAAAATGGATTATATTCCTATAGCCTCTTTTTTTGTTGGAAACAAGGTAGTAACCATATGTGTAACCATAAGTTTCTTAAAACAAATATACAGGCACATTAGTATAGTATACTAGAGGAAATTAGAACCATTTGGCAACAGATGGTTTTTTTGTTTTGAGGAGGCGGTATATATGGCAAGAATAAATGTAACAGACCTTACATTTTGTTATGAAGGAAGCTTTGATAATGTTTTTGAAAATGTTTCATTTTCAATTGATACAGACTGGAAGCTTGGTTTTATTGGCAGAAATGGAAAGGGGAAGACAACGTTTTTAAATTTGGTAAGAGGAAAGTATGAATATAAAGGTTCAATTAATATACCAGTAGAAACAGGTTACTTTCCATATAATATAGATGGAAATATGCTTAAAATATGTGCAACGGATTTTATGGAAGATTTAAAACCTGGATGTGAACAGTGGCGTGTTATATGTGAACTGGATAAATTAAATGTTTCTGCAGAGGTTTTGTACCGTCCATTTAATTCTTTAAGCCATGGTGAGCGCACAAAGGTATTGCTGGCACTTCTTTTTTCTGGAGAGAATGATTTTCTGCTGGTTGATGAGCCTACAGACCATCTTGACCATGAAGCAAGGGAATCTGTAAAAGAGTATTTGTGTAAAAAGAAAGGTTTTATACTTGTATCACATGACAGGGATTTATTAGATGCATGTATAGACCATGTGCTTGTACTTAACCGTAAATCAATAGAAGTGCAGAGTGGGGATTTCTCAAGCTGGTGGGAAAATAAGATTAGAAAAGATAATTTTTCAAGGATGGAAAATAAAAAGCATTTACAAGAGATTGCATCTTTGGAGAAAGCTGTAAAGCAATGTAAGCAGTGGGCTAATAAGAATGAGAGCACCAAAATTGGTTATGACCCAATAAAAGAACATGACCGTTCAATGGGGACAAGAGCTTATATTGGTGCAAAGACAAAGAAGATGCAGAAACGTGTAAAACAATATGAGCAGAGAATAGACCATGAAATAAAAGAGAAGGAAGGGCTGCTTAAGGATATAGAAAATCCTGTGGAACTTAAAATAAAACCACTTGTATACCATAAAGATATTTTAGTTAGTGCCAGGGATTTTACAATGGGATATACACAAGATTCACCACTGGTCCACAATTTTAATTTTAAAATTGGACGTGGGGAGAGAGTATTTTTAAATGGTAAAAATGGTTGTGGAAAAACAAGTTTTATTAAGGCAATTCTTAATTTGTATAATAAAGAGGATAGCAATATTATTAGCAGTGGCCAGCTGGATATTGGCTCAGGTCTTGTAGTTTCATATATTAACCAGGATACAAGTTTTTTAAAAGGAACTATAAAGGAATTTTGTGCTCAAAAAGGTCTGGAAGAAAGTCTTTTCTGCGCAATTTTAAGACAGCTTGATTTAGAACGTGTGCAATTTGTAAAACCTTTTGAAGATTATTCAGAAGGACAGAAAAAGAAAGTGCTTATAGCAGCAAGTCTTATGACGCCTGCACATCTTTATATATGGGATGAACCATTAAATTATATTGATGTATTTACAAGAATCCAGTTAGAAGAATTATTACTTGAATTTAAACCATCTATGATATTAGTTGAACATGATGTACGTTTCCAGGAGAAAATTGCAACACGGATAGTTAATATATAAAATAATAAGGTTTATAAGGTGGAGCTGCCACACTAAGTAAAATGTATACAATATATGGTATAATAGAAAAATTTTCTATTATATCCTGTTTTGTTCTTTCTTAGAGCGGCAGCCCTATTAATATTAGGCTTGTATGGTTAATATTTCTAAATATGGTTGTAGTTAATAGTTAAAGAGCACTGCCAGGAAATGGGTTGATGGCTACACAGTCTTGTATTCCTGCTGGTAATACTGCGCCTGTGCACTCCACATTTCATAATATTTTCCATCTTTATTTTCCAGGAGCTGGTTATGGTTTCCATATTGTACCAGACTGCCTTCATGGAATACTGCAATTTTTTCGCAAAACTGGCATGAAGATAACCTGTGTGATATATATATGGCAGTTTTAGTGCCAATAATTTTATCAAAATTAGTATAAATTTCAAATTCAGCCAGAGGGTCAAGTGCTGCAGTTGGTTCATCCAGAAGTATAAATGGTGAATTTTTGTAAACTGCCCTTGCAATAGCAATTTTCTGGGCTTCACCTCCAGATATTTCTATACCAGTATCATCAAAATCTTTATATAAATATGTTTCCATATCCATACCAGAGTCTGTTATACGCTCTTTCAAACCAGCATCTTCCAGGCATTTTTTTACAAAGCTTTGGTTGTATTCTGTATCTGTTGCTACATTTTGTGCAAGTTTAAATGGAAATAATACATAATCCTGGAACACAACAGAAAAAAGCTGTCTGTATTCATCTGCTTTAAATTTGCGTATATCAACACCATTTAAAAGTATTTCTCCTTTATCAGGGTCATATAAGCGGCATAAAAGTTTAATCATAGTAGTTTTGCCAGAACCATTCATTCCAACAACAGCAAGTTTTTCACCGATTTTTAATTTCATTGAGAAATTCTTTAATGCAGGCTGGCTGCTTCCTGGATAGGTAAAAGAAACATTTTTAAATTCAATCTGGTATTCATTATCACTACGTTTCTCAACAGGAAGTTTGCCTTTATACATTTCATTTTCAAGTTCAAGAAGTTCAATAGTGCTTGCCTGTTTTCTGGCTGTAAGAGCAAATTCAGCCATGTCATTTATAAGGATATAGATAGATGAAACCAGTTTATTCATACATCCAGAAAGTCTTATAATATCACCTGCACCAGCTTTTGCTGTAATAGCAGCGAGAGTTACTGCAAGATAAGCACATCCTTCTATAGTTCCTTTAGCCATGTCTTCTGAACCATACTGTCCAGCCCATCCTATAGCGCAATCTTTTAATTTTTTACGGAATTTTTTATTATGGAAAGCATCAGTACACCAGCGTTCCATTAGTTTATAACTTTTATAAATTCTTATATCTTTTCCATTTTTATAATTATATCCATTGCCAGAAACGAAATCCCATCCAAATGAAACTATGTCTTCTTTATCTTCTTCTTTTATTTTTCCAAACATAAACTGCAGTGTTTTCTTTTTAAAGTATATGCTGGCTTTCATAGTAGTAAAAAGGATTACAGCAAGTACAAGAAGTACAATAATAATGTAATTTCTCCCAGAAGTTATCATAAAATGCATAACTGGGATACCAGTAATAATTGCTCCAATAATATTAAAAAATCCATATAATATTGCATTGCCTTGCCAGAATAATGAATTAATGCCTGCTCCCCAGTTATTATCTCTTCTTATCCTGTCACGCAGTTCTTTTATCTCTGGACTGTCAATTCTTGAGAAATCCATATTTAACATTCTGGTTTGTGTCATACATGAATAAAGTAAAAATATTTTTTCTCTTCTTACTTCCATCCTGTTCCATATGGAGCTGGCTATAAAGTTAAGAGCAAGAATTACTATAAGCGTAATTAATGTAACTGCAAATACTTCTTTAAAATTTTTGCCTGCAATAATTGAATCAAGTATATAAGCAGATAAAACAAGCTGTACATATGGCACAATTACATTTATAATATGGACAATGCTTGTAAAGAAGAAATACCATTTATCCATATCTGTAATAATATGCATTATTTTTTTTATATTTTTAATATGTTCCCTAAGTGGGATTTTTGTTGTTAAATCTGTATTCATGCTATTTCTCCCTTCTCATAATAATTGCTTTGTATATGGAACATTTCTGCATATTTGCCATTAAGCGCCATTAATTCACTGTGGCTGCCTTCCTCTATTACTTTGCCATCTTCAAGCATTATAATTCTGTCTGAAAATCTTGTGCTTGCGAGCCTGTGTGAAATAAATAATGCTGTTTTGCCTTCACTGTATTTGTTATAATTATTGTATATTTCACTTTCTGCAACAGGGTCTAATGCTGCTGTTGGTTCATCTAATACAAGGACAGGTGCATCTTTATATAGTGCCCTTGCAAGAAGAAGCCGCTGCTGTTGTCCGCCTGATAGTTCAATTCCATCTTCCATAATATTTTTTGTCATATATTTTTTTAAGTTAATATCTTTTTCTTCAAAAAATTCTTTTAAACCAGCTTTAGAAATCGCATCCCATGCTTTTTGGTTATCTATATTATCTGGTTTGTCCATTGCTATATTTTCCCCTAATGTAAAAGGAAGTATAAGCTGTTCTTGGAAAACAGCAGAGAATAGCATGTATAGTTCTTTTTTTGGAAATTCGTTTCTATCTATTCCATTAACCAGTATTTCTCCTTCATCTGGGTTGTACATTCCACAAAGAAGTTTTACAAGTGTAGTTTTACCAGCTCCATTAACACCTACCAGGGCAATTTTTTCACCTGCGTTTATTGATAAATCCAGATGTCTGAAAACTTGCTTTTTACCTGCAGGTTTTTCTGTGTTATTTGTTTCATTAGTATTTTCTTCTGTAGCTTCACTTGCATCCTGGTAAGCGAAACTTACATTTTTAAAATCAATCTTTACTGGAAATTTTAATTCACTTATGTGCCTGTTTCCGGAACTGGTATCTTCTTCTGGAAGTTCCATATAAGCACGCAGGTAATCTGTTGAATTAGCTGCAGCACGCAGTTCTGCAAGTGAATTCATAATACTTGTAATAAATCCTGAGAAACCTGTAATTGCTCCAAAATACAATACGAATTCCCCTATGTCTATTACACCGTTAAGTGCCTGGTACAGAAGAAATGCATAAGCTCCTGTATCTCTTGCAGTTGACAATACAAAACCAGCTTTCTCAAAGAGTGATTTCCTATGGAAAATTTTCTGGTTTATTTGTCTTTGCATTTCAATTGCTTTGTCCCTGAGCTGGACAAGCCAGTTGTTCATACCAAAAATCCTTATATCCTTGGCACCTTTTGTATGTCCAATTGAATTTAATACACAGTAATATTTTTTATTTGAGTCTGCCATTGCATCCCTGAATGTTTCTTCGTAATGTATCTGGCATAAATTTAATGCATAATTAGCAAATGCAAGGATATCAAGTACAATTAACAGCCAGATATCAAGTGTACCAATTACTGTGGAATAAAGAACAAAACACAAAATATTTACAGCTATGCTAGTTGTTCCTGTAACTATCCTGGAAAGTGCTGACCAGTCACCACTGCAAAGTGAGTCATAGGCTTTCCAGTATACTTTTTTTATTTCACCTGATTCAGTATATTTATATGGTACTTTAAGACTTTTAAGGAATAAAAGCGCAATAAACTGGTCACGTTGTGAGTTATAGTAATTGTATTTCCCAGATGCGGCAGCAGTTCTTAGTGTATAAACTGCCATTATTAAAAGAGTAAATGGAATAAGTACAAAAGCAGCTTTTTGTATGCTGGCATCATTAACTACAAGGTCTACAGCTATTTTAGGCAGGTAAATGCCTGCTAAAGGTACTACGGCACTTAGTATTATTTCCAGGCTACATAAAAGAAGCACAAATGGTTCGTATTTTCTAAAATATCTAATAAAATAAACAATATCACTAATAATTGAATAATGTTTTAGAACAAATCCCTGGGCAGAAGCCTGTGTTTTCTCTTTCATACTTTTTCTCCTTTTTATTATTCCAGGGTGTGTTTGAGAATTAAAAATGCACAAATTATGTGGCTCTGGCAATTCCAAAATTTTACCAACAGAAAGCCATGTTGCACATGGCTTTGCACGTATTGCACCTGGATGGGATGCACAGCGGTATATAAAGCAATACAAGGCTTAAGCACCAGCGTCCCCATAACAGCTGCTTTTTGGCAAAACATTTGGAACTTGCCAGAGTAATATAATATTTGTGAAGTTTGACAGTTTAAAAGCAATTTTCAAACATGCCCCAGGCAGTATTGCACTAATAATTGAGTAATATATACTTGTTACTTAAAAATTAATGTAATATTGTACTGTTTGTTTTTTCTTTTGTATTATAATATAAATTTCCTTTTAATATAAAAAAATGCACGAATGGCAGTTATCGTGCATGAATGGTTATTATTCTGGCGGTTAAATGCCTGGCATCTTTTCTATAAAAACCTGCATCTGCTACAGCATTTAACCAATAGAATAATATCTTATAAAGGAAGCATTATTTCTGTTACAAAAACCCCGTCTTCATCCTGCCTGTCAAGGTAGCCATTATAACGTTCCACTACTTTGTCAATACGCATAAGCCCAAAACCGTGGAAGACCCCGTCTTTTGTTGATTTATAAATTCTTCCTGAACGTTTTCTTCTGCCTTTGGCAGAGTTCATAATATAAATATAAAGCTGTCCTTTTAATATATCAATATAAATACGTATAAAACGTTGTCCAGGGTTTTCTATTCCAGCACAGGCTTCCATGGCATTATCCATAAGATTGCCAATTATAAGACTTAAATCAATTTCTGAAAACGACATATCAAGTTTTTCTGGGACTATTGCCTTAGCATCTACTTTAATATCCCTTGATTTTGCCAAGGAAATCTTACTGTTTAATATAGCATCAATCATAATATTGCCAGTTTTAATTACTGTATCAAGTGCAACAAGGTCTTTATCCAGTTCATTAAGGAAATGTGAAAGTTCTTCGGTCTTTCCCATTACAAGATATGCTTTCATAGTCTGGATATGGTCATGGTAGTCATGCCGCCAGCCTCTTGTCTGTCTGTACATATTTTGTACTTCTTCACAATGTTTTTCAAGTAAGTCATTCTGGTAAGCAAGGGTATTCTTATCTATACGCCAGGAAAGCCATTTGCTTATTAAGAGTGTGAATAGTAAAACGGTTATGGCAGATATTGTTATAATTAATATTATATATTTTAATTCCATATTTTGTACCAGGCCTCAAATGGAAATATCTTTATTTTAATTTGAGGTGCAAACATAAAGGGTTAAAAAACAGTGTCTGCATTTTATCCTTTCTTCTATTAGCTTGAAGATAAAGTGTTGGTTTGAAAATTTATTTTATTATCTGGGATTGTCTGAGGATTATCAATATTAAAATTTTATGTTTTGGCAAGCCTGGAAAAGTATTGTATAAATGCCTGGTTTACGTCTTTGTGCAGTCTTCTGCTTACAGGTATGTGGCTTCCTGTGTCAAATATTATCTCTGTCTTTCCAATATGGTGTATATTTTGTATACTACATAGATAAGAACGGTGGCATTTAATAAATCCTTGTTTTGGTAAAAGGGTTTCAAGTTCTGAAATACTTTCTGATACTTCAGTTTGTTTTACTTGCTTCAAGTTGTTTTCTTTTGTAAAAATTTCAATTACACATCCGTGTCCACGTGCTTCAATATAGTTAATTTGGCTTGTGTCAAGTTTATGTATTCCGCCTTTGGAGTGTACAATAATATAATTTATATTTTTTCTTTTATTAAAGACTTTGTCCATACATTTATAGATTTTGTCTTCATTAATTGGTTTGACAAGATAATGCAGGGCTTCTACTTCATAGCCTTCTGCCATATAGCCAGTAATGCCTGTAGTAAATATTATATTAATTTCATTGTCTTTTTTTCTTACAGATTTTGCAAGGTCAATTCCATTTATTTCATACATCTGGATATCTATAAAAAGCACAGAAAAGCCAAGCCCAGGTTCCCATTCAAATAAAAATTCTTCTGCGCTTAAGTATCTGTTTATTTCTAAAGGAACTTGCCTGTACCTGCTCCATTTAAGAAGGTATTTTTCTAATAAACCAGCATGGATTTCATTATCTTCTATAATTGCTGTTTTTATAAATGCTATTTGGTTATTGTACATTTTTTATAATTCCTTAAGTAAATATAATATAAGTTCATCATTGTTTATACATTTTGGATATTGTTCCAGGTTTTTTCCATTCCACCAGACCCGGCTTCCATCTGGGATATATCCTCTTTTAATATAAATTCTTTGTGCTGCACCATAACCAGAATGAAGCCATGCACCAAGATATGTATTAAGAACAGGATGCCAGTTATAAGATAAATAAGTATTATATATAATATACGTATCTTCTTTTACCATATCACGTATTTTAATATTTCCATCAGCCAGATAATACATTTTATTATACCCTCGTTTTTTGGGATATTCAATGTTTATATGGATTATACCAATTTTTTTATTTTATTACAACAAGTATGTATTTTTTGGGGTTCCCCATTTTTTAATGTATAAGTATCTTGCCAGAATAAGATATTTTTTGTGCAATTAAAAAAATAGGAAAAATTAAAATGTGTATTTATCTTGAAAGTTCATTAAGTATATTTTCAATACTTGTGTGTGTTCCATCTATAAAGTTTACTGCAACACGTCTGTTTATTGTCCCAGATACCGTTGGCCTGTGGAATTCATGGATAAGGAAATCTATTAAAAGCATTTTTTCATAATAATTTCTAGCATTTTCCCATTTGGATATGGTCTGGTTGCTTACACAGAGCCTTTCAGCTAGTTTCTTTTGTGTTATGGTTGTTTCCAATTTTTCTAAGAAGCTGTAAATTTGTACCAAAGCTCATAAGTTTTTTATCTCCTTTTGTAAATTTGCCATATTTTAGCAGGATATTTTTTATAAAAGTATTTTATAATAGTGTTTTTATAAATACTAGCATTTTTGTAGTTCTTTTTTAATTATAAAAGCAACTCTAAGTTGCGGGAAGGCATTTGGCATTTTAGTATCTGGAAAGCTTGTGGAAAATATTAGACATATGCTATAATAATATTAATGAATGTTAATCTATTTAACTTTATCAACCGGCATGTTAAAAAATACTTCTTAAGTGGTAATGGGTTTTGCTGGCAAGCAGCAAATCAAGGCAGGTTCACCTGCTGTACTATTTGAACCATATAAAATACCACATGGGTGATTGTTATGAATTATAATGAATTTATTTTAAAAATTAATAAATATTGGGATTTGCGTAGTAAGGGTTTAAAAAAACAGGCTAATAGTTTTTTATATGGATTTGTAGAATATTTTAAGAAGAATGTTTCTGTAGAGGATGAAGATAAGATTTTTTACCAGTTTTGCCGTGAGTATCTTGATGAGTTAAAATTTCCTGGTGAAGATTTGCCAAGACGCTGCCTGCCGTTTCAAATAACAGAACTTTTACACAGTTATTTTTGCAGGGAGTGTATAAAAAACAAAATGCCGCAGTTGCGGTGGGCATACCAGATTTATGGAAATGGATTTAATCCAGATAATTCTATGTATAATGATGGTTCATATAATATTTTGCAGAAAGCATATATACATGAAGAATGTGACCAGCAGACGGTAGATTTTTATTTTAATGAACAGATAAATTTTTTGTGGCTGGGACAACACCATTTTCCAGAAGCCTGCCTTATTACACGTGAAGAATTTGAGAATACAGTAAATCTAATAGATAAAATTATTTTAGAAAATCCAGTAGAGCCATTACTTGTGGAAGAATTTAAGTATTATGCCAATTTATATAATATTTATTTTGACTGGCATAGTAATGGCAGAAAAGGCAGCTTTTATGAAATTTGTGAAACAGCAGGGTTAGAATTTGAAGGTATACCTGCAATTTATTATAAAAGATGACAGATATTTAAAACCAGGCATTATTATGGGATTTTTAGTAATAAAAATCTGACCTGTAAATTGTTTACAGAAGAATTTAACCTCATCAAGTAAGCCCTTTAAAATACACACTTCTTAAGTGGTGGGCAGGGACTTACTTGTTTCAGTGGGAGTACAAGCTCACACTGAAAAGCTGCGGTGCAGCAATGAGGTTGGTTTGCAAGTGGGCAAGTAGCCAATGCCTGCTTGCAGGCAATGCGGATTGCGGATATCCGCTTGACTATTTCTTTAATTTTATTATGTTATATTGTAAATTATAAAAAGGGCTATTGACACTATGTTATAGCTGTGCTATTATGTCAAAAAACATTAAGGAGTGTATAAATATGAATCCAGTATTCCAGACAGTAGGAAATATGTATATGCTATACAGGCGTATTATCTTATAGTTGTGAAATGGTTAGGCACAGCTATAAGAAATAGGTCTTATTTGTCTGTGCATAAATATTTGGAATTGTATTTATATTTATAATATAAATTTTTATTATTGTAATTATATTTACTGCACCAGGCAAATAAGACTGCCTGGTGTTTTTTGTTATTTGGTTATATAAGTTTTTATCTGCAAGAAGGTAAAGCCGGGTATACTGGAGCCTGCTTTTTAAAAACAAGGAGGGGTAATGTTATGGAAAACAAAGGAACAAAGATACTTGAAACTACAAGACTTGTGCTGCGTCCGTTTTGTTATGAAGATACAGAGGATATGTTTAAAAACTGGGCTTCTGACCCAGAAGTTACAAAATTCCTGACCTGGCCAGCGCATACAGATGTTGAAGTGACAAGATATGTTTTAGATAGCTGGATTAAAATGTATACAGACCTGTCATTTTATAATTGGGGAATTGAACTTAAAGATACAAATGAAGTTATTGGAAATATTTCAGCTGTAAAGATAGATGAGAGAACCCAGACAGCTGACATGGGTTATTGCATTGGAAGGAAATGGTGGGGACAGGAAATTATGCCAGAAGCATTAAAAGCAGTTATTACATATTTTTTTGATGAAGTTGGTTTTAACCGTGTTGCGGCATCACATGACAGTGATAACCCTAAATCAGGCAGGGTTATGGAGAAGGCTGGCATGAAGTTTGAGGGGGTTTTAAGGGCATCAGGGATAAATATGAGTGGTATATGTAATGTGGTCTGGTATTCTATTTTAAAAGAAGAATATTATGAAAAATATTTTAATGTAACTGCTGGCAGTATACCAGATTCATATGAAATTGTAAAAGAAGCAAAAGAGAGTTTTGAGAAAGTATTGTTAAATCAAAAATATAGTGGAATTATTAAAAATGACAAACATTTAAAATTATTGTTAAATATGCTGCCAATAAAAAAAGGTGATATGGTACTGGATGTTGGCACAGGTGCTGGGTATCTGGCATTTCCTATTGCGCAGGAAAATAAGGGATGTAATGTAACAGGACTTGATATTGCAGAAACAGTTATTAAACAAAACCAGTTAAAGGCAGAGAACCAGAATATAAATAATTTAAAATTCTGTTCCTTTGATGGGATTAATTATCCATTTGGTAAGGAGAGTATGGATATTATTGTTACAAGATATGCATTCCACCATTTTCCAGATATAAAAAGGGCAGTAAAACATCTGTCAGAAATTCTTTGTAAAGGAGGAAGTATTCTTGTATCTGACCCAGTAAGGAATATTAAAGATAAGGACAGAATTATTGACCAGTTTATGAAAATAAAGGGGGATGGGCATGTCAGGTTCTATACCCAGGAAGAAATTGTGGATTTATTTTCTGGACAGGGTGTTTATCTTTCAGGGCATGAAATAACAAATATGAAATTTCCGTTTCCAGAGAAAAAAGAGTATATGGATTTGTTTAATAAACTGGATAAGAAAGAAAAAGCGTTGTATAATATTTATGAGGAAGATGGAGTTGTATGGATTGGAAATATAGAAGTTGCAAATTTATTATTAAAAAAATAAGCAGACTCTGATAAATAAAGCACTTATAGATATTTGAATATTAAATTTATACAAAGGCTATATTACTCTGGCAAGTTCCAAATATTTTACCAAAAGGCATCTGTATGGGGCACTGGTGCTTAAGCTTTGTATTGCTTTATGCACAACTGCGCATCCCATCCAAACGGAATGCGGCAAAGCCATGTTGCAAACATGGCTTTCTGTTGGTAAAACTTTGGAATTGCCAGAGCCATATATTTAAAAAACTAATTATAATTCCAAAAAAATCTACTTGACATATACATGTAATGAATATATAGTAGTAAATGTAAATAAAAGAATATTGTAAATGTCTCTTATTAAGAGTGGCGGAGAGTTAAGGCTCTGTGAAACCACGGCAACCCCCTTGTGGGAAGGTGCCAATCTGAGCGAGGAATCGAACAATAAGAGGAGTTGAGATATCAAGTCCGTCATTATTGCCGGGCTTGTTTTTTTATCTGGTATAACAGGCTTCCATATTTTTGTGGTGTATAAATATTCCAAAATGCAGTTATACAACGGTTTTGGTATTAATGAAGTTTATTATAAACAGGATAAGAAATATAATGTGATATCAGAACCCAGTTAAAAATATAAGAGAATATACAATATACATACAGTATTTTGCAGCACTGCCCGAAGATACTGTATAAACAAGAGGCAGATAGAAAAGAGAGGTACATTTATGGAAAAAAGATTATTTACATCTGAGTCAGTTACAGAGGGCCATCCTGATAAAATCTGTGACAATATTTCAGATGCAGTGCTTGATGCGCTAATGGCACAGGACCCTATGAGCCGTGTAGCTTGTGAAACCGCTATTACTACAGATTATGTAATGATAATGGGTGAAATTACAACTAAAGCAGATATTGACTATGAAAAGATTGCACGTGAAACAATACGGGAAATTGGTTATGATGATGATGCCAAAGGATTTAACTGTGATACATGTAAGGTAAATGTCCTGCTTGACCAGCAGTCTGCTGATATTGCAATGGGTGTTGACAAGGCGCTTGAAGCTAAGGAAAACCAGATGAGTGATGCAGAAATTGAAGCTATTGGTGCAGGTGACCAGGGAATGATGTTTGGCTTTGCAAGCAATGAGACAGAGGAGTATATGCCATATCCTATATCACTTGCACATAAGCTTACAAAGAAACTTACAGAGGTACGCAAGGATGGTACACTTGGATATCTGCGTGCTGATGGTAAAAGCCAGGTTACTGTTGAATATGATAATGATGGAAAACCTGTACATATTGATGCGGTAGTTATTTCTTCACAGCATTCAGATGATGTTTCCCAGGAGCAGATACATAAAGATATACGTAAATATGTAATTGACCCAGTGCTTCCAGAAGAACTTGTAGATGACAGGACAAAATATTTTATTAATCCTACAGGAAGGTTTGTAATAGGCGGGCCAAATGGTGACAGCGGGCTTACAGGCCGTAAGATTATTGTAGATACATATGGTGGATATGCACGTCATGGCGGTGGTGCTTTCTCAGGAAAGGATTGTACAAAAGTTGACCGTTCAGCAGCATATGCCGCACGTTATGTTGCAAAAAATATTGTTGCAGCAGGTCTTGCAGATAAGTGTGAAATACAGCTTTCATATGCTATCGGTGTTGCACAGCCTACATCTATAATGGCGGATACATTTGGAACTGGTAAAGTTAGTGATGAAAAGCTTGTTGAAATAATACGTGAAAACTTTGACCTCCGTCCAGCAGGAATTATTAAAATGCTTGATTTGCGCCGTCCTGTTTATAAGCAGACAGCAGCTTATGGGCATTTTGGACGCAATGACCTTGATTTATCATGGGAGAAACTTGATAAGACAGAGATTCTTAAAAAGTATCTGTAAATAATACAGAAATATATCTTTTAGTAATTGAAATACAGCTTCCAGACTGGTATTAAACCATTTTGGAGGCTGTATTTTGCTTATTTAATGGAAAATTGCTGTACTGCTAAAGCAAATTTTTATAATAATTACTTTTTAAACATAAATATTGGTGCTGGCTTTTTTATAGCTGTTTGTAATTTAGTTTACATTACCATTAGTTTTGTGTTATCATAATTTTATCATTTTTGCTGCTATGGCTATACAGAATGTTTGAGAATGTGAAAAGGCGGATTTTAATATGAAAATGATATTACCAGAAGATGTTTCATATATTATTCATAAGCTTGAAGATGCAGGATATGAAGCTTTTGCAGTTGGAGGGTGTGTAAGGGATACAATTCTTGGAAGGACACCATTAGACTGGGATATAACAACATCAGCACAGCCTTCTTTTGTAAAATCATGTTTCAGAAGAACCATTGATACAGGAATAAAACATGGAACTGTTACAGTTATGATTAAAGATAAAGGATACGAAGTTACTACGTACAGGATTGATGGGAAATATAAAGATGGAAGGCATCCTGAAAGTGTTGAATTTACCAGTAACCTGCGTCTTGACCTGGAGCGCAGGGATTTTACAGTTAATGCAATGGCTTATAATGATAAACTGGGTCTGGTTGATGAGTTTGGTGGAATACAGGATTTAGAAAATGGTATAATACGTTGTGTAGGTGATGCAGGCAGCAGGTTTGATGAAGATGCTTTAAGGATGCTGCGTGCAGTACGTTTTTCGGGGCAGCTTGGATTTTGCATTGAAGAAAAGACAAGACAGGCAATTATAGAAAGGGCAGGCAGCCTTGGCAGGATAAGTGCGGAAAGAATAAGGGCAGAGCTCTCTAAACTGCTTGTATCTGATAATCCAGGACAGATACGTGAAGCATATAATACTGGAATGACAAAGGTTTTTTTGCCAGAACTTGACAATATTATGCAGACAGGACAGCATAACCCACATCATATATATACTGTTGGGGAACATTGTATCCGCAGTACTGAGGTTATGGATTTGTTCTTTAATCCAGAGCCGGAAAGGATTATGTGCAGGGAAACCAGGAATATAATTCCTGATAAGGTGCTTAAAGTGGCAGAAGAGATGACAGCGGGCATGGACAAAAAACAGCAGCTTATACTTTGCCTTACAATGCTTTTGCATGACATTGCAAAACCAGAGGTTATGACTATTGATGAAAATGGCACAGGGCATTTTTGTGGCCATCCTCAAAAAGGTGAGGAAATTGCAGAAAAGATTTTAAGAAGGCTTACATTTGATAATGAAACTATATCAGTGGTAAAAAGGCTGGTTAAATACCATGATTACAGAATTATGCCAGAACCACGTGCAGTAAGGAGGGCATCTTCTAAAATTGGCAGTGATATTATGCAGATGTTTTTCCTTGTACAATATGCTGATATAATGGCACAGAACCCTGCAACATTTGATGAGAAACTTGGCAAACTTGACATGGTAACCAGGGAATATAAAAAAATAGTAGAAGAAGCCGCCCCGCTTTGCCTGAAAGATTTAGATATAAAAGGAAAAGATTTAATAGAAGCAGGAATAAAACCAGGACCAGTAATGGGGGAAATATTAGGGAGGCTGTTGGAAATAGTTATTGATGAACCAGATAATAACCAAAAAGATATATTGTTAAGCTATGTAAAGGAAGTAACAGATACGTATGGAAATATAAAATAGTGATTTTGCATAAAAAACTGGCAGGAATCATATTAAATTATACTTGTAACTGATTATATTATAAGATAGAATTATAAAGTACAAAACCATACAAATACATAAGCCAGCCTATATATCAATGGAGGGAGATGAAGAGATGGATTTTAATGTTAGGTTTGACAGAATGAGCAAAGCTATGAAGACACAGCTTTTTATAGATAATTTAACAATGATTTTTAATCCGCAGGCACTATTTAGTGATGGTACCCGCTTGTACAGGATACCACCAGAACCAAAGGCCGGGGAGCTTACAAAGATACGTTTCAGGAGTGCCAGGGAAAATGTTGATGAAGTTTATCTTGTGTGTGGTGATGACAGGCAGCTGATGGATAAAATTGCCAATGACAGGCTTTTTGATTATTATGAAGGAACAATCCAGCTTGGGACGGAAAAGGTTGAGTATTATTTTGAAGTACACAGTGGGCAGATAGTATGTTATTATAATAGTGTTGGTGTTTGTAGCGGAGTTGAGCCATACTATAATTTTTTTATTACGCCATCTTATGATACCCCTGACTGGGCAAAAGGGGCAATATTTTACCAGATATATGTTGACAGGTTTTTTAATGGAGACCGTTCTAATGATGTAGAGACAGATGAGTATATTTATATAGAAGAGGGTACAGTAAAGGTTACAGACTGGTCTAAATATCCCGCTGCAATGGGAGTCAGGGAATTTTATGGTGGTGATATAGCAGGTATAATGAAGAAGCTTGACTATCTCCAGAAACTTGGTGTTGATGCTATATACCTTAATCCTGTTTTTGTATCACCTTCTAACCACAAATATGATATACAGGATTATGATTATATAGACCCACATTTTGGAAGGATTGTAAAGGATGAAGGTAGTGTTTTAAGCCGCAATGAAAACGGAAGCCTTATATGTGACCCTGTACATCCTAATAAGAGTGCTTCACGTTATATATGCCGTGTTACAGATAAGGAGAACCTTGAAGCAAGTAACCGGCTGTTTGCTGAATTTGTGGAAGAAGTCCATAAAAGAGGGATGAAGGTTATCCTGGATGGTGTGTTTAACCATTGTGGTTCGTTTAATAAATGGCTTGACAGGGAATGTATTTATGAAAATGCAGAAGGGTATGAAAAGGGAGGTTTTATTTCAGAAGACAGCCCATACCGTTCATTTTTTAAATTTAATGAATATAACTGGCCATATAATACACACTATGATGGATGGTGGGGGCATGATACGCTTCCAAAACTTAATTATGAAGAATCGCCAGAACTTTTTAATTATATTATGAGGATAGCACGTAAGTGGGTTTCACCGCCATATAATGTGGATGGCTGGAGACTTGACGTGGCAGCAGACCTTGGTAATTCACCTGAATATAACCATTATTTCTGGCAGGAGTTCAGGCGTAATGTCAAAGAGGCTAACCCGGATGCAATAATACTTGCAGAGCATTATGGGGACCCTACAGAATGGCTGCGTGGAGGACAGTGGGATACTGTTATGAACTATGATGCATTTATGGAACCTGTTACCTGGTTTCTTACAGGTGTTGAGAAACACAGTGATGAATTCCGTGGTGATAAGCTTGGCAATGCGGATGCATTTTTTGGTTCAATGCGTCATTTTATGACAAGGTTTAGTACACAGTCCCTGCAGGTTGCAATGAATGAGCTTTCTAACCATGACCATTCAAGGTTCCTTACACGTACAAACAGGAAGGTTGGAAGGACTGCTACACTTGGACCAGAAGCCGCAAATGAGGGTGTTGACATGGCTATATTCCGCATTGCAGTAATGATGCAGATGACATGGCCAGGTGCACCTACAATTTATTATGGTGATGAGGCAGGAGTGTGTGGATGGACTGACCCTGATAACAGGCGTACTTATCCATGGGGACATGAAGACCATGATCTTATAGAATACCATAGGTCGCTTATACGTATACACAAGGATTACCAGGTTTTAAAGACTGGCTCAATCCTGTTCCTTAATGGTGAATACCAGCTTATTAGTTATGGAAGGTTTGATGACAGGGATAAGGTTGTTGTGGTTATAAACAGCAGTGAAGAATACAAGACTCTTGATATCCCTGTATGGCGTCTCGGAATGGTTGATAATACACATATGGCAAGGCTTATGATTACTAACAGGGATGGATATTCAGATGAAGCCAGGCTGTATACCCTTGAGGGCGGAATACTTCATGTTGATTGCCCGCCAGCATCAGGGGCTATTATAAAAGATATAAAGAACCAGGTTTAGATATTTAATGAAGGGGTATGTTTATTAAATCTGGAAGAACGGAGGAAAAATGTTTAATTTAATACCAGTATTTTGTTCAAATGATATTATGTCATTGGTGCGGGCATTACCTGGCTCTACAGCACAGGGGCTTATATGGGGGATTATGGCAATAGGTGTGTTCCTGACATTTAAGATATTGGACTTTGCTGACCTGACAGTTGATGGTACATTTGGTACAGGTGGTGCAGTTACTGTAATGCTTATTCTTGCAGGTTATCCGCCTGTTGTAGCAGTTGGAATTGCATTTCTTGCAGGTATGCTTGCAGGTATTGTTACAGGTATATTACATACAGTTTTTGGTATACCAGCGATACTTTCAGGTATATTGTCACAGATTGCACTATATTCAGTAAACTTAAATATAGCCCAGGGAAGGGCTAACCAGGCAGTAAGTGTTGACTTGTACCACCTGGTCGTATCAGGAAGGAATAACCCTCTTACAATTATAACAGTTGCATTTGTAATTCTGGTAATGATTGCACTGCTTTACTGGTTCTTTGGTACAGAGACAGGTTTTACTATAAGGGCTACAGGATGTAATGAGAATATGTCACGTGCACAGGGAATTAATACTTCTGTAGCAAAGGTGGTTGCACTTGCATTTTCTAATGGTATTGTTGGTTTTGCGGGTGGCATGCTTGCACAGTACCAGGGCAATTTTGATGTTAATATGGGGCGTGGTGCTATAGTTATTGGTCTTGCGTCTGTTATTATTGGTGAAGTAATTGGTGAGGCACTGTTTGGAAAACGTCTTAATTTTTCTGCCAGGCTTGCATTTGTTGCAATAGGAAGCATTATATATTATATAGTAATACAGTTTGTACTGTGGCTTGGTCTTCCTACTATTAATATGAAGATGTTTTCTGCTATGGTAGTTGCTATATTCCTTGCTGTCCCATATATGAGGGGAAGGGCCAAAAATTCTTACAGGAAAGCAGCAAAAAACTGATATAGCACTATATACAGCTGGTATATGCCTGCTAGTGCGCAGATGCGCAGGAATGGAGAAAATAATGTTAGAAATTAAGAATATTCATAAAACTTTCAATCTTGGCACAATTAATGAGAAAAAGGCATTAAATGGAGTAACTCTTTATCTTGATGAAGGTGATTTTGTAACAGTTATTGGTGGCAATGGGGCAGGGAAGTCTACAACGCTTAATGCAGTTGCAGGGGTATGGCCTATAGACAGTGGAAGTATTATTATTGATGGTGTTGATGTAACTGGGCTTCCAGAACATAAGAGGGCACCTTATCTTGGAAGAGTTTTCCAGGACCCAATGAATGGTACAGCTGCTACAATGGAAATACAGGAAAATCTTGCACTTGCTGCAAGGCGTGGACAGAGAAGAGGCCTTAGGTGGGGTATAACAAAAGCTGAAAAGGCGAGATACCATGAAGTTTTAAAAAGCCTTGACCTTGGGCTTGAGGACAGGATGTCTTCTAAAGTAGGGCTTTTATCAGGAGGTCAGCGCCAGGCGGTTACTCTTCTTATGGCAACACTAAAGAAACCAAAACTTTTGCTTCTTGATGAGCATACAGCGGCACTTGACCCTAAGACAGCAGCAAAGGTACTAGAACTGTCAGATAAGATTATTGCGGAAAATAACCTTACTGCAATGATGGTAACACATAATATGCGTGATGCTATAATACACGGCAACCGTCTTATTATGATGAATGAAGGACAGATTATACTTGATATAAAGGGAGATGAGAAGAAGAAGCTCTCTGTAGAAGATTTATTACAGAAATTTGAAGAGGTAAGTGGTGAAGAGTTTGCCAATGACAAAGCACTGCTTGGTTAAATTAAAAGGGGTGCAAAATTATAGGTTCTGGCAATTTCAAAATTTTAACCCAGACAGCAGAATACATATATCTGTAGATTGTGGATATTTGTCTGGTAATGTTTTATTAGTTTTTTTTGCAAATTATAGTTAAGGTGCTGTTACAGTAAGAAAGTGTTATACAAGATATAGAAGTTTTTACTTGAATAAATACTATATCTTGTATCATTCATTCTTGGTTGGACAGCACCTTTTAATTTCTGCACTGAAGGAACTGGTGGTGGTTATAGATGGTGTATGGTCAAGTGCTTCAGGCAGGGCGTCAAAACCAGTGACTGCCACATCACCTGGTACATTAAATCCATGTTCTGCCAGATAATAAATTGCAGCAATAGCCATGGAGTCATTGGCACATACTATTGCTTCGGGAAATGGAAGTTTTGAATTAATAAAGTCTTCTATTATTTTATAGTAAAAGAAAAATGCAAAAAGACGAACATATGTACTTGAAATAGATATTAATTCGTGATATGCTATTAACAGATTACGAAATGAAAGGATATTATAAAAGGCTATGGCTAAACATGAAGAAGTTATGAAATATATTAAGATAAGAAAAGCATCTGAGCACAATCTTAAGGGGATTGATGTTGATATACCACGTGACAGTTTTGTTGTGCTTACAGGGCTTAGTGGTTCTGGCAAGTCTTCTCTTGCATTTGATACTATATATGCAGAAGGGCAGAGACGTTATATGGAATCTTTGTCATCATATGCGAGACAGTTCCTTGGTCTTATGGAGAAGCCCAATGTTGAAAGTATTGAAGGGCTTCCACCTGCTATTTCTATTGACCAGAAATCTACTAACAGGAACCCACGTTCTACAGTTGGCACAGTTACAGAGATTTATGATTATTTCAGGCTGCTTTATGCGAGGGCTGGAATACCACATTGTCCAGAGTGTGGCAAAGAGATTAAGAAGCAGACTGTTGACCAGATAGTTGATGAGATTATGTCACTTCCTGAAAGGACTAAGATACAGCTGCTTGCACCTGTAGTAAGGGGAAGAAAGGGACAACATGTCAAAGTTTTTGAAAGTGCAAGGCGCAGTGGGTATGTAAGGGTTGTTGTGGATGGCAATGTGTATGAGCTGTCAGAGGAAATAAACCTTGATAAGAATAAAAAGCATAATATTGAAATTATGGTGGACAGGCTTGTAGTGCGTGAAGGAATTGAGAGAAGGCTTACAGATTCTATAGAAAGTGTAATGCGTCTTTCGGACGGGCTTCTTATAGTTGAAATACCTGGTGGGGAAAGGATTAATTTCAGCCAGAGTTTTTCATGTGCAGACTGTGGGGTAAGCATAGATGAAATTGAACCAAGGATATTTTCATTTAATAATCCTTTTGGTGCATGTGAAGCCTGCCATGGTATTGGTTATAATATGGAGTTTGATGAAGAGCTTATATTACCTGACCCTGCATTAAGCCTTGCTGGTGGTGCACTTGTTGTAAGCGGATGGCAGTCAGTACCAGACCAGAAGAGCTTTTCAAGGTGTCTGTTTGATGCACTTGCAACGGAGTATGGTTTCAGCCTGGATACACCTTATTGTGAACTGCCAGAGCATATACAGGATATTATAATGCATGGTACTGGTGGCAAGGAGGTAAAGGTTTATTATAAAGGACAGCGTGGTGAAGGTGTATATGATGTTGCATTTGAAGGTGTTATAAAGAATGTTGAACGCAGGTACAGGGAGACAAACTCAGAAGTTTCCAAAAGGGAATATGAAAGTTTTATGCGTATCACCCCTTGTAAAGCATGCAAGGGCAGAAGGCTTAAAAAGGAAGCCCTTGCGGTAACAATAGCAGATAAGAATATTGCGGAAATTACAGATATGCCAGTTAGTGACCTTAAGGAATTCCTTGAAGAGCTTAAACTTAGTGAGTGGCAGTTAAAGATAGGCAAAGTGGTGCTTAAAGAAATACGTTCAAGGGTAAGGTTCCTTGTGGATGTCGGGCTTGATTATTTGTCACTGTCACGTTATACGGGAAGCCTTTCTGGTGGTGAGGCACAGCGTATCCGTCTTGCTACACAGATTGGTTCAGGTCTTGTGGGTGTGGCATATATACTTGACGAGCCTAGTATAGGGCTGCACCAGAGAGATAATGATAAGCTGTTACAGACGCTTAATAAGCTTAAAGACCTTGGAAATACCCTTATAGTTGTGGAACATGACGAGGATACTATGTTTGCAGCAGATTATATAGTTGATATAGGTCCTGGAGCTGGGGAACATGGAGGACATGTTGTGGCAGCAGGGACAGCACAGGATATAATGGATGTACCTGGTTCTGTTACGGGTGCATATTTAAGCGGAAGAAAGAAAATACCTGTGCCAGATAAAAGAAGGGAACCTACAGGATGGATTACTGTAAAGGGTGCTAAAGTAAATAACCTTAAGAATATAAATGTGTCATTTCCTACAGGTGTTATGACATGTGTTACTGGTGTTTCAGGCTCAGGCAAGAGTTCCCTTGTAAATGAGATTTTGTATAAGTACCTTGCTAAGAAACTGAACCGTGCAAGGTGTATACCTGGCGCATGCAGGAGTGTAGAGGGGATAGAAAACCTGGATAAGGTTATTAATATTGACCAGTCACCTATAGGCAGGACACCACGTTCAAATCCTGCAACGTATACAGGTGTATTTGACCTGATAAGGGATATATTTGCTGCTACTCCTGATGCCAAGATGAAGGGGTATAAGAAGGGCAGATTCAGTTTTAATGTTAAGGGTGGAAGATGTGAGGCGTGCAGTGGTGATGGTATTATTAAGATAGAGATGAATTTCCTGCCAGATGTCTATGTACCATGTGAGGTATGTGGTGGTAAAAGGTATAACAGGGAAACCCTGGATGTAAAATATAAGGGTAAGAGTATATATGATGTGCTTGATATGACTGTTGAGGAGGCACTGGCATTTTTTGAAAATGTTCCTAGTATACGTAATAAGATGGAAACCCTTTATGATGTGGGTCTTTCTTATATTAAACTTGGACAGCCGTCTACTACTTTGTCTGGTGGTGAGGCACAGCGTGTAAAGCTTGCAACGGAACTTAGCAGGAGAAGTACAGGAAAGACTGTTTATGTGCTTGATGAACCGACTACGGGACTGCATTTTGCGGATGTCCATAAGCTTGTGGATATTTTAAGACGCCTTGCAGAGGGTGGTAATACTGTGATTGTAATAGAACATAACCTTGATGTTATTAAGACGGCAGATTATATAATAGATATGGGACCTGAGGGTGGTAAGAATGGAGGAAGGCTTCTTACATCTGGGACACCAGAAGAAGTTGCACAAGTCCAGGAATCATATACAGGGTATTATATTAAAAAGATGCTTGAAAAAAGGTGATGGGGTGCAAATGGACAAGGTGCAGGTTTTCTGGTGGAAAATGGATGGAGGATTTTGTTTATGACTGGTGGCAGGAATACTTTTTTTGCAATGATGTCACGTATGAAATATATTGAAAGATGGGCGCTTATGAGAAATTCTGTAAAGGAAAATATAAGTGAACATTCGCTTGAAACTGCAATAATAGCACATTCGCTTGCTATTATTGGCAATGTAAGGCTTGGTAAAAATTATAATCCTGAACATATTTCTGTGTTGGGGATTTACCATGATTGTACAGAGATAATTACGGGTGATATGCCTACCCCTGTAAAGTATAATAATTATGAGATATGTATGGCATATAAGGAGATAGAAGCAGAGGCTGCTTTATGTATAATAAATATGCTTCCAGATGACATGCAGGAGTATTATAAGTGTTATTTTGGAGGGGAAGAGGATAGTGAAGCATTAAAACTTGTAAAGGCAGCAGATAAGTTATCTGCATTAGTTAAGTGTATTGAAGAGGAGAAAGCAGGTAATAAAGAATTTGTATGTGCAAAGAAGTCTGTTATGAAATCTATAGAGAATATGCAGTGTGAAGAAGCAGATATATTTTGTAAAGAATTTCTTGGGTCATATGGGAAAACACTTGATGAATTGTAAAGAGTAACGGGACAGGGGAATTAGAAATATGGATGGGGAGTTTTTTTAACCTCATTAAGTAAGCCCTTCAAAATACACGCTTCTTAAGTGGTGGGTTCTTACTTAATGAGGTTATGAGCAAGTATTGGAGCGGATTGCGGATATCCGCTTGACTTTGTTGTAAAAAAGCTGCTTTTAATAGCAGCTTTTTATCTAATCATTATAATGTCCACGGCATGATATTATATGGATGATATTATTCTGTTCATAGTATATAATCATTCCATGCCCTGTCTTCCCATAATAGCTGCATTATTAGTCATCCTCTATCAAATCGTGTTCTGCAAAATGTGCTTTTCCAGACTTTACATCCTCCATGATTGCTTCTAGGTATTTTATATTACTTTCAGAGTAAAAGGGATCAGCAGATAGCTCAAATGGTATACGTTTTTCACGGCTTACTTTTTTTGCAAAGATTGTAAATGCTGTAGTCATTGTCAGTCCCATATCAGCACAAACTTTTTCCATATTTTTTTTCAGTTCCGCATCCATGCGGAAATTAATATTAACTGTTTGTGACATATGCATCCCTCCTTTTTATTTATTATATTAAAATGTAATGAAAAATACAATAGTTATCATTATATTTGTAAAAAGTTTGTTACGAAATATCATAGAAAAAATATTGTGTGAAGAAGCAGATATAGACCACCCAATACTTTGTGGTTAATTAAGAAAGTTTTTAAATGGGACATTTAATAAGGTGAAAAAGATTGGTAAGTTTAAATATATTTTTTAAGTAAAGTATGTCAGTCTATAAAATTTTGTAATTAACCAAAAACTTGCATTAATTAAAGAACTTTTGCTTCCATTTTTATGAAAAACAGGTATAATTATAAAGAATAGACTGATATTACTGGATGGCAGTATAAGCAGAAACTCTTTCAGATAGTTTTTGTAAAGTATTTTAGATGGATTTCAGGTAAAAGAGAGTATTATGGGAAAAAAAGAAAAAGATGAATTGTATGTTATTATTAAGGCAAAGGATTTGTGTGATTATATATTTACAATTCTTCTGTTGTTGGAAAACAAACAGTGAAGATATCTGTATATGCAGAAAAACAATCAGACCAGACTGGATGTACTGTAACAGATATGGCTGGTTTATCTGATATACAGGTGACAGGTAAGGTAGAAGAAAGTAGTGAGGATGTGATAGTTACTGCAGTCCTGGAAAATAATAGTCCAATGGATGCAAAAACAATATTGCATTTATATAATGATGAAAAAGAAACAACTGAATTAGCGGGTTTATGAAGAAACAAGATAATAAGTTACAAAAAATAATTTTAGAGGGAGGACGTGTGAAGAGCAGATTTAAAAGCTGGATAAGCATAATGTTGTGTGCTGTTTTAATTATAACTGTATTTTCTGATATTTCTTTTGCACAGCACAATATTACAGAAGCGGATAAAAGTACACTATCTAATCCACGTATTGTACCAGATAAAAGTAGGAAAGCAAGACAGAAGATGAAATGGGACTGTATCTGGTTTGGAAGTTATCCACAGGCAGAAGTAGTACCAGCTGGTAGTGAATATACAGCATTACCAGAAGAGGTTTTTGAAGAAAGTGGTTTAATACAGGATGATGCATTATACCAGACACTGCAGTCAGCTACAGGCTGGGACGGGCAGGGTGATATTGTGGTAAGTGGTGAAAAATACCGGAGAATTACAAAAGCGGACGCAACTTATGCATCAACAGGTTATGGATATTATAAGTGGAAAAGTGAAACAGAGTATCATTATTTTAAATACCAGCCAATTAAATGGAGGGTTTTATCTGTAAATGGTTCTGAGGCATTGTTGCTGGCAGATAAGGCATTAGATGACAAGCAATATCATACAAAAGATGAGGGTGTTACATGGGAAGGAAGCACTATAAGAAGCTGGCTGAATGGATATAATGCTTCCGCAAATATACAGAACCGGGATTATAGTAGTGGGAATTTTATTGATACTGCTTTTGGAACATATGAAAAACAGGCTATTAAAGAAACGTATGTGAAAAATAAAGATAATTTTGAGTGGGATACAGATGGTGGAAATAATACACATGATAAAGTATTTCTTCTTTCAGAATCAGAAATATATAAAGATAAATATGGGTTTGTCAATATAAATGGTAATAAATCAAACACTGCATGCTCAAGTGTTTATGCAAAAGCTATGGGAACATATATTCATGCAGGAAACTGCTGGTGGTGGCGCCGCTCGCCGGGTTATAATAGTCATTATGCAACTGGGGTGGATTATAATGGTATTGCTTACAGATGTAGTATTGTCAACAATCCTAGCCGTGGTGTGCGTCCTGCTTTGAATCTTAATCTTATTGCGTTTCAAGACGCATTATCCTCTGAACTCTGGTCTTATGCAGGAACAGTGTGTAGTGATGGGACAGTTGATGAAACTTGAGGGGATATACAAGTGTTTAGAAAAGTTAAACAAAAATGGAAATTTTAAAATTCATTTGAAAAAAATTTCTGGCTATGGTATATTTGACACAGAGAAAGAAATCTGCTGATAACAGATATCAATGGGAGTTGTTGCTAGATAGCCAGACCTTGAAAAATTTAAACAGACTAATAGCCGCCTTAGTTTTATAAACAAAAGCGGCTATTTCTGTGTTTTATTATTATATTTAATTAATAGTAATGGAAAATCCAGATGTTTATGTTGTATATGTATGGTCTGGACATGGTTAGAAAGAGGTATATTATGTTTACAACAATTGAATTATTTGCTGGTGCAGGTGGGATGGCTTTGGGAGTGGAAAAGGCGGGTTTTACTACATTAGGGTTAATTGAAATTGATAAAGATGCCTGTGCTACTTTGCGTGAAAACAGACCAGGCTGGAATGTAGTTAATGATGATATTGCTAATATATCAGGATTTGATTTAGAAGAATATTTCAACATAAAAAAAGGAAATCTGGATTTATTATCTGGAGGTGCACCATGCCAGGCTTTTTCATATGCTGGAAAAAGGTTAGGCTTAGAAGATGCAAGGGGTACTTTATTTTATCATTATGCTGTTTTTCTTGAAAAATTACAGCCAAAGATGTTTTTGTTTGAAAATGTAAAAGGGTTGCTGACACATGATAAAGGAAAGACATATAAAACAATACTAAATATTTTTGAGGAAGCGGGATATGATATCCAGAAACAGGTATTAAATGCATGGGATTATGGTGTGGCGCAAAAACGGGAACGGCTTATTACTATAGGTATTAGAAAGGATTTAAAAGAACAGGTAAATTATGAGTTTCCTGAACCACATGAATATAAACCAGTATTGAGAGATGTATTGCAAAACGTTCCAAAGAGTCATGGTGTTTTATATGGGGAAAATAAAAGAAAAATTTTTGAATTAGTGCCTGCAGGTGGGTACTGGAGAGATATTGACCCAGAGATTGCGAAAAATTATATGAAAAGTTGTTGGGATATGAGTGGTGGACGTACGGGTATACTCCGCAGGTTAAGTATGGATGAACCGTCACTTACAGTGTTAACTACTCCATCACAAAAGCAGACAGAACGTTGTCATCCGTTAGAAACACGCCCATTTACAGTAAGAGAGAATGCAAGATGCCAAAGTTTTCCAGACAACTGGATATTTTGTGGCAGTGTAATGTCACAATATAAGCAGGTAGGCAATGCTGTTCCAGTAAATTTAGCATATGAAGTGGCTTATAACATATATGAAGCATTGGAGGGAAAAATATGAAGTGGAATTTAGGTTTTATCTCAGAGGAAGATTTTACAAAACATGTGAAATCTACAATTGAAAAGTATGGGGAAAAGCTGGAATCATTTGATATTAAGCGTTTTAATAAAAACATTATTGACCCAGTTAAACTTATATTTGACAAAATAGTATACCAGTCTACATGGGAAACAATTATAGATAATGAAATATTTAGACAGCGTGATAAAGCAAATAATAACGATATTGGCTATTTCCACCAGAGAATTTTTCAATATATAGATAAATGCCATGTTCCTGATAATGGAAAAGAAGGCGGATGGGATGTGGTATATCAAAATCAAGAGGGTATTTTATTGCCAGATGGGGATATTGTACATACTATATATGTTGAAATGAAAAATAAACATAATACTATGAATTCCGCTTCTGCAGGAAAAACATATATAAAAATGCAAAACCAGCTTTTAAATGATGACGATTGTGCTTGCTTTCTTGTTGAGGCAATAGCACAGAAGTCTCAAAATATAAAGTGGCAAACTACTGTAGACAAAAAGAAAGTTTCTCACAGAAGAATACGGCGGGTTAGCATTGATGAATTTTATGCTTTAGTAACAAACCAAAAAGATGCTTTTTTCAAAATGTGCATGATATTACCAAGTGTAATAGAAAATGTTGTAAATGGTACAGATGATGTACTTGTGCCACATGATACAGTTTTAGAAGAATTGCAGAATGTTGCAGGGCAGTTATATAATACTTCTAAGGAATTATCTATAGAAATGGCAGTGTACATGTTGGGGTTTAGTTCATATAATGGATTTAAGGAATGCCTGCTTATGGGAGAACAAGATAATGATATATTAAAAAGATTATATGGGTATGCAAACCGGTTAAATGATGTATGTGTATATGAAGAAAAGAAGGATTAAGAAAGTTATATAAATATTTTGGTAATAAGAATTAGTGGAATGGTTTAGGATATTTTAAAATGAAACCGGCAAAGATTATAAAACCAAAGAAAACAGACTTTTGAAAGATTTAATATTAGTGTTGATTTGCCAGAGAACTGTGTATTAAATGAGACTAAATGCCAGTTTTAAATGAAAAACAAATAAAGTACAGATTTGATTATTACCGCAAAGATGAACCACATCCCAAAAGTATTGTGGAAGTATCAGAGTATAACGGTGAAACTGCGTTGGCAATAAACTGCACCCAATTAGGGGATGTATTTACAACCAAATACAAAACTGCAAAAGAGAAAAAACATGTTTTGCAGGAATTGTGCAGTTTTTTATCAAGTAATACAACTGCATTTACAGAGTTATCATTTGGAATAAGGATGTCCCAAGAGTTATTTGATGTTGTCTGCTCACAGCAAAATCTTAGAAAGTTACATATAAAGTGGGGCGTATATCCTGATATTTCTAAGATTGCAAATCTTAACAAACTTGAATATTTAAATATAGGGTCTGGTGCAAGTGTGCAAGGCATAGAGCCTCTTACACACCTTAAAAAACTTGTTGCCTTATCAGAAGAAAATTTTCAAAAAATTGATGATTATGGTTTGCCTGCCAGTCTTGAAAAATTAGAAAGCCTTTCGGTTGAAGGTGACGGACATGAACCTCAATATATTTGTAAAGTCATTGGATTTTCTTTATGACATGAGTCAATTAAGATTTTTCAGATTTTTAACAGCACGGCTTAAAAGTAAAGATTATATGCCTGTTTTAAGGCTTGAAAATATTGGACATTTAACATTAATACCATGCAAAGAGGTCAAATCATTGTATAGTGACATAACCAAATTATCTAAATTAAAGTATGGTTTATTGATTGACAGGCCGGAACTTTATACAAATTAATTAAATATGTGTAATAAGCCAGGTATATTTTATCTTCTTGGTAAAAGGCGGACAAATAGTCTGGTATTAGAATATTCCATTATAAAATAATAGGAGAAGGAGTAAATGCAGAAGATGGATAAAATTGTACGTGAAAATTTACCTGTAACTGGAATCCCTGGTATTTCTTTTGGGCCGCCAAAGCAGACAGAAGTAAATGGAAATATACTTTCTAATCCACGTATTGTACCAGATAATAGCATGCGGGCAGGGCAGAAGGTTACATGGGATTGTATATGGTTTGGAAATTATCCACAGGCAGAGGTGATTTCCTCTAATAGTAAATATACAGCATTACCAGAAAGTTTTTTGCAAACAAGTGATTTAATAAGGGATGATGGGTTGTACCAGATGCTGCAGCTAGCTACAGAGTGGGATGGGCATGGAGATATTGTGACAGGTGGTAACAAATACCGGAGAATTAAGAAAAATGATGCAACTTATACATCAACTTATTTTACATATTACCAATGGAAGAGTGAAACAGAGTACCATTATTTTAAATACCAGCCCATTAAATGGAGGGTTTTGTCTGTAAATGGCACAGAGGTATTTTTATTGGCAGACAGAGTATTAGATAATAGACAGTATCATACAAAATATGAGCCTGTAACGTGGGAGGGAAGCACTATAAGAAGCTGGCTGGATGGATATGGCGCATCTTACAATATTCAAAACAATGATTGTAGCAGGAAAAATTTTATAAATACTGCTTTTGGGATACCTGGACAGCAGGTTATCAAAGAAACTTTTGTAGAAAATAAAAACAATCTTAACTATGGTACAGATGGTGGAAATAATACGAAGGATAAAATATTTCTTCTGTCAGAATCAGAAATATATACTGATGCTGCCAAATTGTATGGTTTTGTTTCTGGTTATGATAAGGAAGATAAAGCGTGTGGAGCTACATCAAGCGTTTATGCAAAAGCTATGGGTACTTGTGTTTGTGCTGATGTTCAAGATGTTAATATAGAAAATTGCTGGTGGTGGCTCCGTACACCTGGCAAGTATAACACTAATGCAGTAAAAGTATGTCCTGATGGCGGGATTTCCTATGATGTCCATATGTGTCATTATGGTGTGCGTCCTGCTTTAAATTTAGATTTTACAAGGATGCAAGATGCAGCATTTTCCCATTTATGGGCTTATGCGGGAACAGTGTGCAGTGATGGGACATATGAAGAATTTGTAAGATATATAAGATAGACATAATGGAATGGTTATATTATATTTGGAAAATTTGGTAAAGTTATTGGTGTTAAAAAGCTTTTTAGTATGCGAAAAACATATAAAACCATGTTTTGTGGCAAAGACTGGAAAATAATTAGAAAGTTAAAGTAATTATATTAAGAAAGGAAGATGACTAATGAAAAGACAAGAAACCAGACTATGTAAAATAGTAAAAGAAAGAAGTAAATGTAGAAGACTGGTAAATATAATTTTGTGTGTTGTTGTGCTTATAAATATGTTTTCTGGTATTTCTTTTGCACAGCCAAAGCGGGCAGAAGCAGAGGAAATTATATTGTCTAATCCACGTATTGTACCAGACAGCAGTATGGAAGCAGGACAGAATGTGACATGGGATTGTATATGGTTTGGGAGTTATCCGCAGGCGGAGGTTGTTCCAGACAATGGGGAATATACAACATTGGCAAAAGAACTTCTACAAAGTGGTGACTTAACCAGGGATAATGTATTGTACCAGACACTGCAGTCAGCTACAGGCTGGGATGAACAGGGTGATATTGTGATAGATGGTAATAAATACCGGAGAATTAAGAAAGAGGATGCAACCTATATACCATATACATTAACCTCATCAGATTACCAATGGAAAAATGCAACAGAATACCATTATTTTAAATACCAGCCAATTAAATGGAGAGTTTTGGCAATAGAAGGGACAGAGGCTTTTTTGCTGGCAGATAAGGTATTAGATGCGCAACAGTATAATACAGTATATAAAGAGGCTATAACATGGGAAGAAAGCACTATAAGGAGCTGGCTTAATGGATATGGGGCTTCTTCTAATATACAAAACAAGGATTATAGTAAGAAGAACTTTATAAATACAGCCTTTGGAATATCTGAACAGCAGGCTGTTAAAGAAACGCTTGTAGATAACAAGAATACTGTTAGTGGGAAAATAAATGGTGGAAATAATACAAATGATAAAGTGTTTTTTCTGTCAGCATTAGAAACATATACAGATAATGCTAATGCATATGGTTTTATTTCTAACCCTTATAAATATGATGAAGCACGCAGGTCAGGTTCAAGTGTTTATGCAAAGGCAATGGGGACTTATAATTATGTTTTCCCACAGCGTTATATGGGAAATTGTAACTGGTGGCTTCGTTCACCCCAGAGACAGACCGTTGGAGTGGTTGATTGTACAGATTCTTATGGTTCAGTCTGGCCAAGATATGGTAATACAGACTATACAGAGGGAGTGCGTCCTGCCTTGAAACTGGATTTGTCAGTATTGCCAGATACAGAATCTCCTAAACTCTGGTCTTATGCTGGTACAGTGTGCAGTATTGATTATGCAGACAGGTTAGATAAAGGTTCTAAGGTGGTTGATAAAAAGACAAAAGCAGTATACAGGGTAACAGGAACTGGTAAAAATAAGACTGTGAAATATATAAAGAGTAAGAAAAAGGATGCATCAAGTATTGTTATTCCAGATACTGTGAGGCTTAAGGGAAAGACATATAAGGTTGTTTCTGTTGGTAAAGAGGCATTTATGGGAAAAGAAAAGCTTAAAATGGTACAAATTGGAGAAAATGTCCAGTTAATTGGTAAAAATGCATTTTCTGGCTGCATAAGTCTTAGGAATGTTATAATTGGTAAAAATGTGCAGATTATTGGGACAGAGGCATTTAGTAATTGTACTGCACTGGATAAGATTATAATTCCATTTAAAGTAGCAAAGATAGGAGCAAGGGCGTTTTATAAATGTGAAAATCTTAGATATATGGTTGTAAAAACGAAAAAGCTGTCTGCTGGAAGTATAGGAAATAACGCTTTTGGCAAAGGGGCGGTTAATATTAAGGTGAAAATAGATAAAACAAAAAAGAAGTTATATTCTAAAATATTTACTGCAAGAGGAATGGCAGAAAAAGCATTATATATTGTATTATAGTAAAATTAGAGCAGTGTTTCATTGGTATTTATGGTAACTAATATTTTGTTATAAACTGTATTTATAAGAATATTAATGTTATAAATTATATTTTATAAATATTTTTATTGTGAAAAAGACTGGAACATGGAAAGGCATGTAACTAATGAAAAGACCAGATGTAAAATTACATAAAATATTGGACAAAAAGATTAAATATAGAAATTTAATAAGTGGAATATTGTGTATGGTTTTAATTATAACTGCGATTCCAGGTACTTCCTGTGCGAAATTAAAGCAGTTAAAAGAAAAGGAACTTGTTTTGCCAGGTTCACGTATTGTACCAGACAGCAGTATGGAAGCAGGGCAGAAGGTGGCTTGGGTATCTTTTATGTAAGTGTTTATGAAAAGGATTGTGCCATACGTCCTGCTTTGAAACTGGATATGGTGGTATCACTGGACACAGAATCTTCTGGGCTGTGGTCTTATGCTGGGACAGAAGAGCTGGAAGTACCAACAGGATGGTAACAGGAAACTTATCATTAATTGAAGTTGTCATATTAAGAAAAGACAATACAGGATATAGAAAATTTTGTTTTAGTTAAGTGGATATCCGCAATGCCTGCAAGCAAGCCCTGGTAAATTAAACCCACCGCTTAAGAAGCGTATATTTTAAAGGGATGGCTTAATAAGGTTAAATACTATATCTTGTATTTGTCATTCTTATTGTGGCTGCTTCTTTTTACTTTGTATGACATAGTAAATAAGACAATAGAAAGCAGGAAATTGTCACATGTAACAATAATTAGTAGACAGTTTTACAAGCTTTTGTTATACTTGGTTTTGTATTTATTATTTTGGGATACAGCAGGATATATAAGTTATGCATATAGGTGTAAAATATAATGGAAACAGATAATAGTAATATATATTCAGGTTTTGCATATGTATATGACAGTTTTATGGACAATATACCATATAAAGACTGGTATAATTATATACATGGCATTCTTTTAGATTATAATATAAAGGATGGAATAATAACGGAGCTGGCATGTGGTACAGGAACAATATCAGCACTGCTTGCAGAAGGTGGTTATGATGTAACTGGTGTTGATATTTCATCTGAAATGCTGGAGGTTGCACGCAGTAAATGTCCGGATAGTGTGCTTTTACTGCAGCAGGATATAAGGGGGCTTGATTTATATGGTTCATCTGCCGCTATGGTTTGTGTATGTGACGGTATGAATTATCTTCTTGATGAAGACAGCTTGTATAAGACTTTGTGCAGGGTGCGTATGTTCCTTGACCATGGCGGGATTTTTATATTTGATATGAAGACAAGGTATTTTTATGAAAATGTACTTGGCAGCAGGGTTATTGCAGAGAACCGGGAAGATTCAAGCCTTATATGGGAGAATGAATTCCATAATGGTACAGATATAAATGAATATCTTATTACTGTTTATAACCTTGTTGATAAAGAAAATGATTTATTTGAAAGGTTTGATGAATTTCATATGCAGAGAGCATATCCTGTAGAAAAAGTTAAAGAATTAATTAATAAAGCAGGGCTTGAAACAGCAGCAGTTTATAATGCATTTACAAAAGAAGAACCTTCCGGAACAAGTGAAAGAATTTATTTTGTGGCAAAAAGAGTGTAATGCAGAAAGGTTTTATAAAGCAGGTAAACAGCGGTTGGAAGAAACCTGTCTGGAAGAATGTAAGCAGGGAGGATAAATATAAATTATGGAAAAAGACTATATTGTAAGGGCAACGGCAGCAGGACAGCAGTTACGTGCATTTGCAATTACAAGCAGGAATATTACGGAAAAAGCAAGGAGTATACACAATACAAGTCCTGTTGCAACTGCTGCTTTAGGCAGGCTGCTTACGGCAGCGAGTATGATGGGAAGCATGATGAAAGGTGAAAAGGATGTACTTACCCTGCAGATAGAATGTGGAGGGCCTATAGGAGGATTAATGGTAACATCTGGTTCTGATGGCAATGTAAAAGGATATGTAAATAATCCTGGAATACTGCTTCCACCTAATCCTCAAGGTAAGCTGGATGTAGCAGGTGCGCTTGGTCCGGGATTTTTAAATGTAATACGGGACACAGGTTTAAAGGAGCCCTATAATGGGCAGACACATCTTGTTTCTGGAGAGATTGCCGAGGATTTGACATATTATTATGCTACATCTGAACAAGTACCTTCGTCAGTTGGGCTTGGTGTTTTGATGGATAAGGATAATACTGTTAAACAGGCAGGCGGGTTTATAATACAAGTTATGCCAGATGCAGATGATGAAGTTATAGACAGGCTTGAGAAATCAATAAACAGTATAAAATCTGTAACAGATATGCTTGAAAGTGGTATGGGTCCAGAAGATATACTAGAATATATTATAAAGGATGGAAGCGTAGAAATCTTAGAAAAAATACCAGTACAGTATTATTGTAACTGCTCAAAAGACAGGGTATCCAGGGTAATCTCCAGTTTAGGGCGTAGTGGTTTACAGGAAATGATAGAAGAAGGCAGTCCTGTTGAAGTAAACTGTCACTTCTGCAATTCACATTATGTTTTTGACATGGAGGACCTAAAAAAACTTATCAGATGAGGAGTGTGGCCGGATGCCAAAAAAACATAAGAAAATAACGTGTATAATTATAGCAGCTGCATTGATGCTTTTTATAGCCTGCCAGATTAATAATGGCAGCAAGGTCCATGCAGAAGCAGTGGGTGTTGTTAATGTAAGTGCTTATCTTAATGTAAGGAAGGGACCAGGAACATCATATGACCTTTTAAAATCAGGAGGGACAAGTGTTACACTGTCCAATGGGCAGAAAGTGTCTATTATAGCCAAAGCAGGAAGCTGGTATCATATAAGTTTTAAACTTAATGGAAAAAGCCTTAAAGGATATGTACTAGGTTCTTATATTAAAGTGCAAGGAGGAAGTGTAACTACAGAAGTTACTGCTACCGTTACAGACAAAAGCCTTAAACTGCGGAGTAAAGCTTCAGACAGTGGGGGTTATGTAAAATCAGGCAAGGAATATGTTACAGCTGCTAAAGGTTCAAAAGTGAAAATTAAAGATGATATTACAAAAGGGAAACAGAAGTGGTATTATATATCATTACAGTATTCTGGAAAAACATATACTGGATATGTGAAAGATGGAAGCCTTAAAGTGTCATATGGAAATGGTATTCCAGGAATATGGGAAGGAAGTACTAAAACGCCACTTTGTAAAGAGGCAGGTAAAAAAACTGTAGTGGAAAGTGCAGGAAGCAAGGTAAATATAGGTATTGCAAAACAGTTTACAATATTAAGTGAAAAAACAGTTTCAGGAACGAGGTACTTTTATATTAAAGTGCGTGTAGGTGAAAAAACTGTATCTGGCTATCTGCCAGCTTTGAATACAAGGTTCCAGATAGTAAAAACAGAAACTGTAAAAGCAACAGAGCCGCCAAAGGCAACAGAAATACCAAAAGAAACAGAGACACCAGAACCATCAGAGACCCCAGAAGTGACAGGGACTCCAGATATGACAGACGGGCCAGAAGTGACAGAGAACCCAGAACCATCAGAAACCCCAGCGGTTACTAAAGAACCGCTTACTGATGAAGAATTTAAAAGCAAGCTTAAAGAAGAAGGGTTTCCAGACACTTATATACAGCCACTTATGGATTTACATGCAAAGTATCCTTACTGGGAATTTAAGGCATTTAATACGGGGCTTAAGTGGGGGACTGTTATTAAGAATGAGTCAGAAGTGGGACTTAACTTAATAAGTAATAATAAATCATATGAATGGAAATCAACAGCAGATGGTGCATATGACTGGAAGACAGATAAATTTATACCTTATGATGGAAGCACATGGGTAACAGCGTCAGTTAAGGCTGTAAAATATTATATGGACCCAAGGAATTTTTTAGATGAAAGAGGGATATTCCAGTTTGAGAGCCTTGAGTACCAAAGTGAAACGCAGACACAGGAAGGTGTGGAGAAAATTTTAAATAATACACCTATGCATAATGAAAAATTCACATATACTGGTACAGATGGAAAGGAAACAAGCATAAAATATTCAAAGGCATTTATGAAAGCAGCAGCTTCTTCAAAAGTAAGCCCATACCACCTGGCTTCACGTGTGAAACAGGAAGTAGTTATAAGCCCTGTTCTTATGAGCAGTTCGGTTTCTGGTAAAGTATCAGGGTATGAAGGGATTTACAATTTTTATAATATAGGGGCATATAACAGTACTGAGGCAGGAGGTGCTATTGCCAACGGTTTGAAATGGGCAAGCACAGGTACAACCTATAACCGTCCTTGGACTGACAGGTATAAATCTATTACAGGGGGAGCCCAGTATATAGGTAAAAATTATATAAATGCGGGGCAAAATACCCTTTACCTTGAGAAATTTAATGTAACCTCCAAAAACAGGTATGAACACCAGTATATGGCAAATATTGAAGCACCTAACAGCGAAGCTACCAAAACGGTTTCTGCATATGGTGTAATTGAACCAGATATGCCAATAGTATTTTCGATACCAGTATATACTGATATGCCTGAGGAGCCATGTGAAGTTCCATCGGGAGGCAAGAACCCTAATAATTATTTAAAGACATTATATGTTAAAAATTATCCATTTACTTCACAATTTGTATTAGGTGATGATGGAAGCAAGAAATATAAACTTACAGTAGATAAAAGTGTTAGCAGTATAAAAATCTGCGCAACAAAAGTAAGTGCACATTCTACATTGACAGGTACAGGTTCTAAACAGCTTTCTGACGGGGTAAATACATTTACTGTAAAAGTTACTTCTGAAAGCGGCAAAACAAGAAAATACACAATAGAAGTTACTAGAAAATAGCCTGGTATTATAAATGCTGGTTTATACAGGAATTTATAATGCTGTATGGAATTTTCTGAAGATTGGAGAATATTGGCAGGCATGGGATGTAACAAGAGTTTAAATAGAAAATGCATATTTTATATTATAGTTGTATTGGTTTCTTTTGTGCTGGCAGGCATTGCAGACAGTAAAACTGCACAGGCCTCAAGTGCATCTGTTTCGGTAAATTCAGAAAATACAAGTGTAGTAAAAGGTGATGTAGTATATGTTGTTATAACAGTAAGTTCTGCTGATGAAATTGGTGGTTTTAAAGGATATTTCAGTTATGATAACAGTGTGCTTAAATATGTTACAGGTGGAAATGTAACCAGTGGTAATGATAATGAATTTCTTATATCTGATACAGACAGGGAAAAAGGTGCACGTAAAATAAAATATTCTGTAAAATTTGTTGCAAGGGCAAGCGGCAGTACATCTATTGGACTTAAACAGCCGTATAGTGTATATAGTTATACGGATTCAAGTGAAATGTCAGTTTCATACAGTCCATTGAATATTTTAGTAAAAAATAAAAAAGCTGATGGCACTACAAAAGAGCCTGGCAGTACAAAGAAGCCTGCTGGTGCTGGAAGCGGGGGCACAGTGACACAAAGCCCTGCTCCAGAAGAAACCCTGGAGCCAAAGGAAACACTGGCTCCGTCCGCTGCCCCAGCCATCCCAGCCAGGCTTAGGTCATTAAAAATTAAAGATATATCACTTTCACCATCATTTTCACCTGATATATTAAAATACAGCGGCATTGTTTATACGGACAGGCAGAGCCTTGACATATCATATGAAACTGAAGACCCAGATTCAGAAGTTACAATAAAAGGTAATGAAGATATTACAGAAGGTAAAAATATTATTAAGATAGTAGTTAAAAACCCTATGGGCGGCAAAACAGTATATAAGCTGTCAGTTAAGGTGCAGGAAGAGGTATCATATGTAAATGGAGGGAATGTCCAGGCTAAACTAAGGGATGGGAAAGTTGTATTAAATACAAGTGATGAGTATACAGTTATAGAACTTCAGGATAAAGAGCTTATACCAGAGGGGTTTGGACAAACAGAGATGAAGCTTGGTGAAAGGCTGGTTACAGTCTATGCATCAGAAAATGATACAGAGCATAAATTTGTCCTTTTATACTGCAAAAGGGGAAAAGCTTCACCAGAATTTTATCTCTATGATAAGGAAGAACAGACACTTATGCCATATCCAAAGGTACAGGCATGGTACAGGGGCAACAGTGGGAATGCTGTTGTTACAGGGGGTGCAGAAGAAAGTACCGAGGTGCAGAAGTTCAAATATATGCTTGCAATTGTTGTAATAATATGTCTTCTGCTCATAATAATAATAATATCTGTTTATATGCATTTTAAGGGAATGAACAAGGATGATTTATCAGAAATATTAAAGAAAGAATAAAGAAAAGGAATGGAGGACATACAGGCATGCAGAAACGTTTCACAAAAAATGCAGAAAAAGCTTTAGAGTATGCAAAAAAAACTGCCAGGTCATTAGGACATAACTATATTGGGACAGAGCATATTTTATTAGGGCTTCTGAAAACTAAAGGGGTTGCAGCGGATATCCTTCAGGAAAATGGTGTTAACCCTGATGTGATAAAAGCACTTATTGAGGACTTTATGTCATCTGGCAAACAAGTTATGGTGGCAGATGATGCCAGGTATACACCAAGGGCAGAGGGTGTGATAAACAGGAGCACTAGTGAGGCAGAAAGGCTTGGCTCTTCTTCTGTTGGTACAGAGCACCTGCTTATTGCTATTTTAAAGGAAAATGACAGTATGGCATTGCGTCTTTTAAGTGCAAGAGGTGTTAATATACAGAAAATTTATGTAGATGTGCTGTCTGCAACTGGACAAGATGCTGCAAGTGCAAAGAATGAGTACCTTATGCAACGCAGTAAAAGAGGTGGCAAATCTGCTACCCCTGTGCTTGACCAGTACAGCAGAGACCTTACAAAATATGCAAAAGAAGGAAAACTTGACCCTGTAATTGGCAGGGATGCAGAAATCAGGAGGCTTGTGGAGATATTAAGCAGGCGTACCAAGAATAACCCATGTCTTGTAGGCGAACCTGGTGTAGGCAAGACTGCTGTAGTAGAGGGGCTTGCGCAGGATATTGCTGCAGGGAATATACCAGAAGTTATACAAAATAAAAGGGTGCTTACTCTTGATTTATCTGGTATGGTTGCAGGTTCTAAATACCGTGGTGAATTTGAGGAACGTATAAAGCGTGCAATAAAGGAAGTGATGCAGGCAGGTAATGTACTTCTTTTTATAGATGAAATCCATACAATAATCGGTGCTGGCGGGGCAGAAGGTGCAATAGATGCTGCTAATATACTTAAACCATCACTTGCACGTGGTGAGCTGCAGCTTATAGGTGCAACTACAAGGGAGGAATACCGCAAATATATAGAAAAGGATGCTGCTCTTGAAAGGCGTTTCCAGCCTGTAGATGTACATGAGCCTGACAGTAGTGAGACAGTAGCTATATTAAAAGGGCTGCGTGGACGTTATGAAGAGCATCATGGTGTTGAAATAACAGATGATGCAATAACAAGTGCAGTGAAAATGTCTGAACGCTATGTAAATGACAGGTTCCTTCCAGACAAAGCAATAGATGCAATAGATGAGGCAGCAGCACGTGCAGGGCTTAAAAGATATGTACATTCGCCAGAACTCCGGCAGCTTGAAGAAAGCCAGCTTATGTTTGACCAGGAGAAGGAGGAGGCAATAAGGAATGAGAATTACCAGCTTGCAGGAGATATAAAGCGCAGGCAGAATGAGACAGCAGCACATATAAAGGCACTCCATAAGCAGATGGAGGCAGAACGCCAGAATGTATCTATAAAAGTTACAGAAAATGACGTTGCAGATGTAATTGCAGACTGGACTAAAATTCCAGTCCAGAAACTCCAGGAGGAGGAGACTGAACGCTTAAAGAAGCTTGAAGAGATTCTCCATAAACGTGTTGTAGGGCAGGAAGAAGCTGTAGAGGCAGTATCTAAAGCAGTAAGGCGTGGCAGGGCAGGATTAAAAGACCCTAAACGCCCAATAGGCTCATTTTTATTCCTGGGACCTACAGGTGTTGGCAAAACAGAATTGTCAAAGGCACTTGCAGAAGCAGTTTTTGGCAAAGAAAATGAGATAATCAGGGTTGATATGTCTGAGTATATGGAGAAACACAGTGTGTCAAAAATGATTGGTTCACCTCCAGGATATGTAGGCTATGACGATGGAGGACAGCTTAGTGAAAAGGTCAGGAGACATCCTTATTCTGTAATATTATTTGATGAAATAGAAAAGGCACATGCTGATGTATTTAATATACTTCTACAGATACTTGAAGATGGACATGTTACAGATGCACATGGAAGGAAGATAAGCTTTAAAAATACAATTATTATAATGACTTCCAATGCAGGGGCACAACAGATAGTGTCACCTAAACATCTGGGTTTTGGGATAAATGAGGATGAAGAAGCTGATTACAAGAAGATGAAAAATAGTGTAATGGAAGAAGTTAAACGTATATTTAAACCTGAATTTATAAACAGGATTGATGAAGTTCTTGTGTTCCGTGTCCTTAATAAGGATGATATTAAAGAAATAGTTAAAATACTAATTGCAGGGCTTGACAAAAGAGTAAAAGAACAGATGGATATTTCACTAGAAGTAAAAGAGTCTGCTATAGAATATATAGCAGAGAATGGTTTTGACAAAACATATGGTGCAAGACCTATAAGACGTGCAATACAGACAAAGATAGAAGATGAAATGGCTGACAGGCTGCTGGACAATGAGATAAAACCAGGATGCAAAGTTATTATAGACTGCGTTGGTGATAAGTTACAGTTTGAAATTTGTTAAAAATATAAAAGATTATATTTTCCAGCGGGAAATAGTAGAAAAAATAAACAAATTATGATATTCTGTATATATCAATTTATTAAAAATATACAAAAATATAAATTATATTATTTTTAATATACAAGGAGGAGAAGAAATGGCTGTAGTAGAAGAATTAATCCGCAAAGAGGATGATGGGACATTAAGTTTTGGCAACTTTGAGCTTGATTCTAAAAAGAAACTGTCTGACTTTGAATTTGAAGGAGATTTATACAAAGTAAAGACGTTCAGGGAAATTACAAAGCTTGAGAAGAATGGCCTGTTTGTATATGAGTCTGTGCCAGGTACAGTTGTTACACATATGAAAGCGGATGATACAGAGATTAAGTTTTCTGTTGAGGGGTATGAGGATGCTTCTGTCACCCTTGAACTTGAGCCTGAAAAGGAATACAAGGTATATATACAGGGGACTAATGTAGGCAAGATGAAAACCAACCTTGGGGGCAAGCTTTTATTAAGCCTTGAGCTTGACCCAGGGCAGGTTTCAGAAGTTAAGGTGGTTAAATTATAGTATGGCAAAAGCAAAGAAAAAGTTGGTTTTCTTTTGCAAAGAATGTGGCTTTGAGTCACCAAAATGGCTTGGCCAGTGTCCAGGATGCCATGAATGGGATTCATTTGCTGAAGCGCCAGCAGCAGGAAATGTAACAGAAAGCATAAAAGGCAGACTGCCTGGCAGTGTACACAGGACACCAGCAAAGCTTAATGAAGTACAGGCAGGTGAAGAGGAAAGGATTAATACAGGCATAGAGGAGCTTGACAGGGTTCTTGGCGGAGGTATTGTTGCTGGTTCACTTATATTGGTGGGCGGAGACCCTGGCATTGGCAAATCTACTCTTTTGTTACAGATGTGCAGGCTTTTGTCTGGACAGGGGCATAAGATATTGTATATATCCGGGGAAGAGTCACCTAAACAGATAAAGATGAGGGCGGAGAGGCTTGGCAGCTTTAGCAGTAACCTTTATGTATTGTGTGAAACAGATTTAGGAGTTGTTTCGGAAACCATTGCAGATACAAAGCCTGGGATAGCAATAATTGATTCAATCCAGACTATGTACAGTGAAGATGCAGGGCAGGCTCCAGGAAGTGCAGGCCAGGTAAGGGAGGCAACCAGTGTCTTTATGAGGCTTGCTAAAAGCCTGCCTGTATCAATTTTTATAGTAGGCCATGTAACTAAAGAAGGAGTTGTTGCTGGACCTAAGACACTTGAGCACATGGTAGATACTGTATTGTATTTTGAGGGGGACGGAGGTGCTTCTTACAGGTTTTTACGTGGGGTAAAGAACCGTTTTGGCCCGACAGATGAGATAGGTGTATTTGAAATGTGCGCAGACGGGCTTAAGGAAGTGCTGAACCCATCTGAATATATGCTCCAGGGCAAGCCTGAGAATGAGCCAGGGTCTGTAGTAACATGCTCAATGGAGGGTACAAGGCCTATACTTGCAGAGGTCCAGGCTCTTGTATGCCAGACGAATTTCAATATGCCAAGGCGTGCCACAGCAGGCACAGATTACAACAGGGTAAACCTTCTTATGGCAGTAATTGAAAAAAGGCTTGGCGTACGTATGGGTGATTATGATGCTTACATAAATGTTGCAGGTGGTATGAGGATAAGTGAGCCTGCACTTGATTTAGGGATTGTTGCAGCTATACTTTCCAGTTACCGGAACCAGGCATTTGACAGTAAAACGGTATGTTTTGGTGAAGTGGGACTGACTGGTGAGATAAGGGCAGTTAACTTAGCTGAACAACGTGTTATGGAAGCAGCAAAACTTGGATTTAAGAGATGTATTATGCCAAAGGCGAACAGCCAGAAGCTTAACATAAAAGAAAGTGCCTTAAATGGTATGCAGCTGGCTGGTTTTGGCAGTATTTATGAATTGCTGGAGGTAATATAATGGGATTAAGGGAAAATGAAACAAATACAGAGCATATTTTGGAAAGAATGGAAAATACCATGAATAACCTGGAACAGATGTCATATGATTCCATAAATATTACAGACCGTCTTGTGACATTGCTTAGTGAAGGGAGAGAACATGCTGCTGTAATGAAGTCAGGTACAGAAGAGGAGCGTGACAAGGCGCATAAATTACTGTGTGATATCCTTGATAATATACTTGAAACAGCATTTACTGTAAATAATATAGCCCATGAGCTTGAAAGGGAAACTATATACCAGAGGGATACTGTTGAAGCGATAAAGCAAATTGTTGATTTCTTTTATTCAATGACAGATGATATTGATTTATAAAACTGGATAGTGGTACAGGGGATAAGCTGGTGCTTTCTGTACCTGGGATGTGTCTGGAAATTTAAAGTTTGCCAGAGTAGTATAGTTTTTGTGTAGTTTAATGATTTATAAACAATTTCCAGACATGTCTTAGTATTCCATGCAGGTATTAATATATTATGTGTGTTTTGGTGGTTTAGCGCCAAGGTACTGGTAGAAATAAGTTTTCATCATTCCATTATAAATCTTGCGGTTTTTATCAGCTTTTCTTCCTATATATTTTTCAGCATTTTCATATGCAGTTATCAGGTACATTGACCAGCTGTCAAGGTTTCTGTAAACTTCTCCTATTTCCTTATAAAGTTGTGGCATTCCGTCTGGTTCATCCAGCCGCCTTCCATATGGTGGGTTGGTTATAATGAATCCATACTTTTTTCTATGGCTTAATTGTGCAAGTGGACGTTTCTGGAAATGTATAATATGGTCTACATCTGCATTTCTTGCGTTTTCCATAGAAGCTTTTATAGCATCATTGCTGGCATCATATCCTTGTATATCCATGTCCAGGTCATGTATTATTAAATCTTGTGCCTCATTTATTGCGTTGTACCATTCTTTTTTAGGGATAATATGCTGCCATTCTTCTGCAGTGAAAGAACGGTTTATCCCTGGTGCGATATTTGCCCCTATAAGAGCTGCTTCTATAGGAAATGTACCGCTTCCACAGAACGGGTCTATAAGTATACGGTCTTTATTCCAAGGGGTAAGCATAATAAGTGCAGCAGCAAGTGTTTCAGTAATAGGGGCTTTGACTGTAGCAAGGCGGTATCCCCGTTTGTGAAGGGATTCACCTGATGTATCAATCCCTACAGTAACTTCGTCTTTCATAATTGTAACACGTATAGGGAAACTTGCACCATCTTCCTGAAACCAGTTTATATTGTATTTTGATTTAAGCCGTTCTACTATAGCTTTTTTCATAATGGACTGTATATCTGACGGGCTGAAAAGTTTACTTTTAATTGATGTGGCCTTTGCAACCCAGAACTTTCCATTTTCAGGTATAAATTGTTCCCATGGAATTGTTTTTGTTCCCTCAAAGAGCTCATCAAAAGTTGTAGCTTTAAAACTTCCTGCTTTTAAAAGAACTCTCTCTGTTGTGCGCAGGAATATATTTGCACGGCATATTGCACTGGTATCACCAGTAAATGTTACTTTGCCATCTTCAGTTTTGGTTATTTTGTATCCAAGGTTTATAATTTCTTTTTTTAATACTGCTTCAAGCCCAAAGTGGCAAGGGGCAATAAATTCATAATTATCCATTTTTTCCTCCATTAAGTTATTTATTGTGGTGGCTGGATATTGGCATAAGACCCACAATGTATTATATAAAGTAATATTTTATAAAAATTATATAAGTTAAGTATTGTTTTGTCTATAGTTAATTGTTTATATCTGGATAGTTGAGGTTTAGGAAACAAATGGGTATAATAAATATTGACATAGTGTGTCAATATATAAGTGCTATTCTGTTATTAAAGGAGGAATGGTTATGCAAGAGAGCAGATTATTTAAGATAGTGTATTATTTACTTGATAAAGGGAAAGTTACCGCTCCAGAATTAGCAGAAAAGTTTGAGGTATCAACCAGGACAATTTATAGAGATATTGATGCCCTAAGCGGGGCAGGTATTCCTATTTACGCAGAAACAGGCAGAAATGGTGGTATTTATTTAATGAATGGTTTTGTATTGGATAAAGTTGTACTGTCAGAAGAGGAAAAACAGGAAATTCTCACAGCATTACAGAGTATAAATACTATCCAGAGTGTTAATAACAGCCAGACACTACAGAAGCTTTCTGCAATGTTTAATATTAATTCTGAAAACTGGCTTGAAGTAGATTTTTCCAGATGGGGTGATAAAGAGTATGACAATGAAAAGTTTGAATTGCTGAAATCAGCAGTAGTACATTGCAGAAATATCAAAATCCATTATGCAGGTTCTTATGGGGTCACAGGTGAAAGAATAGTGCAGCCATTAAAACTCGTTTATAAATCAAAAGCATGGTATTTAAAAGCATTTTGTACAGAAAAACAGGACTTCCGGATATTTAAATTAAACCGTATTTTAGATTTAGAGGTTTTAAATGAAAGCTTCCAGCATCGCAATTTTCCAGAAACAGCAAATACGTCTAATGAAGAATATAATCAGATTATACTTCGTTTTCCACAAGAAATGGCATACCGTGTTTACGATGAGTTTGATAAAACACAAGTACAACAAGATGAGAATGGTGGTTTAACAGTTTATGCAAATATGCCAGAAGATGCGTGGTTAACAGGTTTTCTGCTGTCTTTCGGAACACAGGTAGATATAATTTCACCTGTTTATTTGAAAGAAGCAATAGCAAAACAAGCAAAATTAATATATGAGAAAAATAAATCTTGACATAAGATGTCAGTATTATTGTGGTAAAATTTTAAGAAGAAGTTTAGAAGTTTTGATTAATAACAGAAAAGCTGCCAGGCGTGTTTGAAAAATTCTTTTTGCTGTGTGTTGTACAAAACAGGAAACATAAGCCATGAGAATGAGTTTTTAAATATTCCTGGGAAGGCTTGGCATTTTATGTAGAAAGGAAAATGGACATGGGAAGACCAACAACAAAAACAGATTTATTAACCGCAGCAACTACAAACTATGAAAAACTAAATAAGCTTATTTCTGGGATGACAGAAAAAGAGTTATCAACTCCTTTTGATTTTTCAGATGATGAGAAAAAGAAAGAGGCACACTGGAAAAGAGATATAAACCTAAGGGATGTTTTAGTACATCTTTATGAATGGCACCAGCTTTTACTGGACTGGGTACATTCAAACCAGAATGGTGACAAGAAACCATTTATTCCAGCACCTTATAACTGGAGAAATTATGGCAGTATGAATATAGAGTTTTGGAAAAAACATCAAAATACATCATTAGAAGATGCAAAGATTATGCTTGAAAAATCGCATAATGAAATTTTAAAATTAGCTGGAACTTTTTCAAATGAGGAACTGTTTTCTAAAGATGTTTATGAATGGGTTGGTGGAAGCACTTTAGGTTCATACTTTGTTAGTAATACATCAAGCCACTATAACTGGGCTATGAAGAAATTAAAAGCACACAAGAGAAATTGTGCTGATAAGTAATAAGTGAGGATTGGACAAATGCATTTTGTTAAAGCGAAAGGAATATTATCTTCAAAAAATGGAATGAATTTATACCGTGGCTGTTCCCATGGGTGTATTTATTGTGACTCAAGGAGCAAGTGTTACCATATGGAACATGATTTTGAAGATATTGAAGTTAAAGAGAATGCGGTGGAACTTTTAGAATATGCCCTTAAACATAAACGTAAAAAATGTATGATTGGTACAGGCTCAATGACTGACCCTTATATTCCTTTGGAAATGGAAACTAGAAATGTCAGAAAAGCTTTGGACCTGATATATAAGTATGGCTTTGGATTTACAGTTATTACAAAATCAGACCTTGTTTTGCGTGATTTAGACCTTTTGCAAAAAATAAATAAAAAGACAAAATGTGTTGTACAAATAACGTTAACTACTTATGATGAAGATTTGTGCAGAAAAATTGAACCATGTGTGAGTACAACAAAGGAACGTTTTGAGGTACTTAAACAACTGCGGGATGCAGGAATACCTGCTGTTGTATGGCTGTCACCAGTTTTGCCTTTTATCAATGATACAGAGGATAATATTTCTGGTATTTTAGATATGTGTATTGAAGCAAAAGTCTATGGCGTTATTTGTTTTGGCATGGGACTGACTCTCCGGGAAGGAAACAGGGAGTATTTTTATAAGAAGTTAGATAATCTGTTTCCAGGATTAAAGGAAAAATACATACAAGAATACGGAAACCAGTATATAATTGAAAGTCCAGATAGTAGCCGTTTGATGAAATTATTTTATGATAAATGCAGCAAAAATGGAATTGTCAATAATAATAACCAGATATTCCAGTATCTTCATACCTTTGAAGAAAAAGATTTTATAAAACAATTAAGCCTTTGGGACTGGGATTTAACCTGATACTGCATGCTCCCCTAAGCAGAATATGCCTGTCTATCCTCTTATAAATTGTGTCTGTTTTCCAATAAATTTGTTCATTATTATACATTGTTATAAAAAAATAAACAAAGGATAAACTAAAATTATGCAAAATCACCAGCTTTTTTATGTTAAAATAAGGAAATAAGAAATATGGAAATTATTTTTGCAGAAGTGAGGTTATAAGCAGATGAAAGAATTACTTGTCTATATAAGAGAATATACCAAAGAATGTATACTGGGACCATTCTTTAAGCTGCTGGAGGCATGTTTTGACCTGGCAGTGCCTCTTGTAATGGCATCAATTATTGATAAAGGAATTGCGTTAAACGACAAGGGATATATATTTAAGTATGGTGGTATTTTAGTGCTGCTTGCAATTATTGGGCTTACATGTTCAATAACTGCACAGTTTTTTGCTGCAAAAGCCGCAACAGGGTTTGCTGCTAACCTGCGGTATGCCTTATTTAAACATATAGAATCACTTTCATTTACAGAAATGGACGGGATAGGCACATCTACAATGATAACACGTATGACAAGTGATATAAACCAGCTGCAGTCTGGTGTAAACATGGCGTTAAGGCTTTTTTTGCGTTCACCATTTATTGTATTTGGTGCAGCAATAATGGCATTTACAATAGATGTAAAAGCAGCACTTGTCTTTGTTGTGGTAATACCGTTGCTTGCTATAGTTATATTTGGAATAATGCTTATAAGTATGCCACTATATAAAAAGGTCCAGGCAAACCTTGATAATGTACTTGGAATTACAAGGCAGAACCTTACAGGTGTGCGTGTAATACGTGCATTTAATAAAGAACAGGCAGAACTTGGCAGTTTTAATAATGGCAATGAAAGCCTTACAGTTATGCAGCTTTTTGTTGGAAGGATTGCTGCGCTTACAAATCCGGTTACTTATATAATGGTTAATATAGCACTTATAGCCCTTCTTTGGACTGGCGGGCTGCAGGTAGATGCAGGAAGCCTTACACAAGGTGAAGTAGTGGCACTTGTAAACTATATGTCACAGATACTTGTTGAACTTGTAAAACTTGCTAATACAATAGTGCTGGCTACAAAGGCAGTAGCATGTGGCGGCAGGGTACAAAACATACTTGCTACAAGCTCTTCAATGGAAGACGGGGAGTATAAGGAAAAAGCTAGTAGTACAGATAAAGGCGGAATAGATGTGGAGTTTGAAAATGCAAGCATGATGTATAAAGGAGCTGGGGCAGATTCTATTTCAAATATAAACTTTACTGCCAAGGCAGGAAGTGTAACAGGTGTAATTGGTGGTACAGGTTCTGGAAAGTCTACCCTGGTAAACCTTATACCTAGGTTTTATGATGTTTCACAGGGATGTGTAAAAGTTGGCGGCAGGGATGTAAGGACATATGAAATAGATACGTTAAGACATAAGACTGGCATAGTCTTGCAGAAAGCTGTACTATTCCGTGGAACTATAAGGGATAATATATTGTGGGGAAACCCAGATGCAACAGATGAAGAGATAATAGAAGCATTAAAAGCTGCCCAGGCATGGGAGATTGTCACAGGTAAGGATAAGGGTCTTGACTATATTATAGAACAAGGAGGGCGCAACCTTTCTGGAGGACAGAAACAAAGGCTTACTATAGCCCGTGCACTTGTACGTAAGCCAGCTATACTTGTATTTGATGACAGTTCATCGGCATTGGACTTCGCAACAGAAGCAAAACTTAGGAAATCTTTGCAGGAGCTTTCTTACAGCCCTACAATATTTATAGTATCACAAAGGACATCATCAATACAGCATGCAGACAATATACTTGTACTTGATGATGGGGAACTTGCAGGGCAGGGAACCCATGATGAGCTTGTAAAGAACTGTGAAGTATACAGGGAAATATATAATTCGCAGGCATAATAATGGAGGCAGTGATGAAAAAGGGAAAAAATAATGATACTATAAAGAAAGTCTTAAAATATATAAAAAAATACAGGATATCAGTTATATTATCGCTTTTTTTTGCAGCAGTGACGGTTGTACTTACTTTATATCTGCCTATCCTTACAGGTGATGCAGTAGATTATATGATAGGAAAAGGACAGGTGGATTTTGAAAAGCTTGCAGGGCTTATAGGCAGAATGGCTGTTATAATATGTGCAACAGGCATTTCACAATGGATTATGAATATATGTAACAACAAGATAACATATAAGGTAGTAAAGGATATAAGAGAAGATGCATTTAGCAAGATGGAAATACTTCCACTTAAATATCTTGATGCACATGCGCCAGGTGATATAGTAAGCCGTATTATTGCGGATGCTGACCAGTTTGCTGATGGTCTTCTTATGGGTTTTACACAGGCATTTACAGGAGTTTTGTCAATTATAGGTACTCTTTTGTTTATGTTAAGTATTAATGTATGGATAACTTTAGTAGTTGTAATTGTAACCCCGCTTTCATTTTTTGTAGCAGGATTTATTTCAAGAAGGACATATAAAATGTTCCAGCTGCAGTCAGCTGCCAGAGGGGAACAGACTTCACTTATTGATGAGATGGTAGGCAGCCAGAAGGTAGTGCAGGCATACAGCCATGAAGATGCAGCATTGGAGAAATTTAGTGAAATAAATGGAAGGCTTAAGAAATATTCACTTGATGCAACATTTTATTCATCTATTACAAATCCTGCGACAAGATTTGTAAATAATCTTGTATATGCAGGTGTTGGAATTACGGGTGCATTATTTGTATTAAATGGATATCTTACAGTCGGAGGGCTTTCATGTTTCCTTGGGTATGCCAACCAGTATACAAAGCCATTTAATGAAATATCAGGTGTTATAACAGAGCTGCAGAATGCACTTGCATGTGCAGCACGTGTATTTGAACTTATAGAAGAAGAGCCACAGGTGCCAGATGACAAAGATGCAAAAGCGCCAGATACAGTTAAGGGCGAAGTGGTATTTGATAATGTACATTTCTCATATGTACCTGACAAGAAGCTTATAACAGGGTTTAACCTGCATGTAAAGCCAGGACAGCGTGTAGCCATAGTTGGGCCTACAGGGTGTGGCAAAACTACAGTTATAAACCTGGTTATGAGGTTTTATGATGTGGGCAGTGGCAGTATTAAGGTTGATGGAACAGATATAAGGCATATGACACGCCAAAGCCTGCGTGGTAATATAGGAATGGTACTGCAGGAAACATGGATTAAGGATGGCACAATATTTGATAATATTGTAATAGGAAAGCCAGATGCAACAAAAGAAGAAGCAATAGAAGCAGCTAAAGCATCACATGCACACAGTTTTATAAAGAGGCTTCCAGATGGTTATGATACTATTGTAAAGGAAGACGGAAGCAATCTTTCCCAAGGACAGAAGCAGCTTTTGTGTATAGCAAGGGTAATGCTGTGTAGCCCTCCGATGCTTATTCTTGATGAAGCGACTTCTTCAATAGATACCCGTACAGAATTAAAGATACAGAATGCATTTGCAAAGCTTATGGAAGGCAGGACCAGTTTTATAGTTGCACACCGCTTATCTACAATACAAAATGCAGATATAATACTTGTTATGAAAGATGGCAATATAATTGAACAAGGTAACCATGAGAACCTGCTTAAGAAGGGCGGATTTTATGCTAATCTTTATAATAGCCAGTTCGCATAATAAAATAAATAGATACAAAAATGATGCAAAATAGTTATAAATTATATAAAAATTACAACCAGGAGGAGTTATCTGAAAGGATGCTCTTCCTGTTTTGTATGGTGAAAATGGCGGTAAATTATGAATAAAATTTTAATTGTAGAAGATGAAGAGGCTATTGCTGCATTAATCCGTATGAACTTAACTAAAGCAGGATACCAGTGTGATTTAGCCTGTAGTGGTGATGAGGGTGCAGACAAGCTTTCTGAAAATAATTATGACTTATGCCTGCTTGATATAATGCTTCCTGGAATTAATGGGTATGAACTGCTTTCTTATGCGAAGTCACTTGAAGTACCTGTTATTTTTGTTACAGCTAAAGGTACTACAGAGGATAAAGTAAAAGGTTTAAAATCAGGTGCAGATGATTATATTACCAAACCATTTGAAGTGCTTGAGCTTCTTGCAAGGGTTGAGAATGTGTTAAGGCGTTTTAATAAGACAGGAAGGTATATAAATATAGCAGGGCTTAATATAGATACAACAGCAAGAATAGTAAAGAGAGATGGTACAGTTCTTAAACTTACGTATAAAGAATTTGACCTTCTGCTGCTTTTTGCAAGAAACCCTGGCACAGCACTTTACAGGGAAACTATATATGAACGTGTGTGGGACAGCCCGTATATGGGTGACAGCAGGACAGTTGACCTGCATGTGCAAAGGCTGCGCAAGAAAGCGGGGCTTGAGGGGAATATTGAAGCGGTATATAAAGTTGGATACAGGTTTGTGCCAGGGGAAGATATATGAGGTTATTCTGGAAATTATTTATAACAATGTTATGTTTTGTAACAGCAGCATTTATGGTATTTGGAAATATAATTATAAATATACCATTTAAGTCTTCACTAGAAAGGGAAACTAACAGGAGCGTGGAAGAAATGCATATTTTATTATATGCTGTTACTGCTTCACTTGACGGGCTTCCTGATGGGTACAAAGCTTCTGATATGGCAGTTGCTGAAATAACAAAATCACTTGAAAAAAACCTTGAAAATAATAATAGCATAGTTATTTATAATGAATCCAAGGAAATTATATATAATAGCAGTGGTTATGAAAGTACCCTGGTTAATGCAGGACAAAAGGACAATTATGGTATATATAGTATATCAGAACATAATGGAAGTTATTTTATAGAATGTTTTTTTGAAGTTAAAAGCAAAGCAGGAAATTATTATATTGGCATAAATAAAGAAATAGATTTTATATTTGAGGACAGGGAAATATTATATAAAAATTACAGGTTTGCACTTGTGGTATTATTTATATTTTCAGCAGTTTTATCTTTTTTATTTTCAATAAGTTTTACAAGACCTGTAAGAAAACTTTCTTTGGCGGCAAGAGACCTGGCAGATGGTAATTACCAGAGACGTGTAAAGCCATCTGGCAATGATGAGGTAACAGCACTTGTTAATGACTTTAACAGTATGGCAGGACAGCTTGAAGATAATATACACAAGCTGGAGGAAGACGCAAGAAGGCAGGAGGAATTTACAGAAGCGTTTTCACATGAACTGAAGACACCGCTTACATCTATTATTGGTTATTCTGATATGCTGCGTTCAATGGATTTGTCCAAGGAAGATATTATCACATCTGCCAGCTATATTTTTAAGGAGGGCAAGCGTCTTGAAAGGCTTGCTTATAAAATGATGGAATTGTCATTTGCTGGCAGGCAGAAGATAGAAATGGTGGCTGTAGATACAAAAGAACTGGAAGAAAAGATACAAAAGAATACAGAATATCTTTTAAAACCTAAGGGAATATCCCTTGTTACAAAGGTAGGACAAGGAGTTATATATGGTGATATGGATTTACTGGAATCGCTTTTTTTAAACCTGGTTGATAATGCACGTAAGGCATGTGATGTAGATGGAAGCATTATGCTGGAAGGCAGGAATGAAAATAATGGATATTGTTTTTGGGTAAAAGATAATGGCTGTGGTATACCAGAGAGTGAGATTAAAAAGATTACAGATGCTTTTTATATGGTGGATAAATCACGTGCAAGAAAAGAAGGCGGTGCGGGCATTGGTCTTGCTTTATGTGTTAAAATTGCACATCTGCATAATGCTGTATTTGAAATAAAAAGCAAGGAAGGCTGTGGTACACAGGTTATATTAAAGTTCAGGAAGGATAGAAATGAATAGAAAAAGACAGGTTATAAGTACCGCAGCAGGCATTATACTTGTGTGCCTGCTGTTTACACTTGCAATGGTTCTGCCAGGTTATTATACAGATTATACAGACAAGAAACTTCTGGATAAGATGGAATATATAAATGCAAGTTATGATGCATATGAAGTATCATATACCTCTTTTGTAGAAAAAATAAAAGCAATAGGCAAAATAACATCTGCTGGCAACAATTATAATTCTGTAAAAATAAATGACAATAGTATTAGTTATAAAAACATAAATAAAATTATAAGAAAAGAATTTAATGTTTTATATAAGTGTGGTGTATTAAAAAGAAAAATACGGTTACGTGCGGGGAAAATAACTTCGTGTGAAAAATATATGTTATATCCGTCTGCTGGTAATAACAATATAAAGGGAATAACATTTATAAAAACAGTATACAAGTTAAAAAAAGGTGAAATAGAAGTTTATATTGATGAAGAATACCACAAAATATATGATTTTACAATTCCGTATGAATTGTATATTGAAGCTGGTAATGAAGTTGTAAATAATACAAAATCCCAGAGTTATGATTATGTAAAAAAGAGTCCAGAATATACAGAACCATATTATACATTTTTAGAATGTTTGTTTAATTATTTTAATTATAATATATCAGGAAATACTATAGTATTTAAACAGACAGATATAAATAATGTTTATAGTGCAGGGTTTATAGAATTTGAAGATGGTACAATAGTTGAAGTTGGGAGATGGGTTTATACAGATTTAAAAGAGTATGTCCATATAGGAATTAACTTAAAGTATAAATTATAAAATAGTAATTATACATTTATGATGCAAATTTGAAATAAAAATTATACAGCAGGAAGCTATTATTATTTAAAGTTTTATATGTAAAGAGTAACAACAGTGCTTTTAGTACGCAATGGTACTGTAACCAGATTATAACTTTAGATAAGGAGAATAGCAGAATGGTTAAAAGAATATTTAAAAGTTTATTATGTTGTATAATTTGTGTGGTAATGGTTTTAGGAATATTTTGTTTTATGGCTTTGAAAGGGGGCAATAAAGCAGAATTAGCAGAAAGTGGAAAATATAATATAAAATTAAGTGCTAATTATAATAAGCAGGACAGTTTAAATGATTCTTATACAAACATACAAGATAGTATTGGTATAAATAATGGTTCTGACAAAAAGAAAAGTAAAAAGTGCCTTAAGATTTTTAATAAAAATAAAGAACTGCTTGTGCTTGCTAACAGGGATAACCCACTGGAATATGATTATAACCCGTTTTTAATGTATATATGTAACGGAAGGTTACAGGCTTCTTTTTATCTTTATGATGATTTAGTAAATATGCTTTCAGAGGCAAAGGAGCATGGTTATAGTTACTGGATAGCTTCTGCTTATAGAAGCCCTGAGAAGCAACAGAGGCTTGTTGATGAAGATGTAAATGCATTTATAAATAAGGGTATGTCATATGAAGATGCATTAAAAGAAGTATATAAAGAAACTATGCCAGCAGGATGCAGTGAACACCAGACAGGGCTTGCACTTGATATACTTTGTTCAGGTAATACTAATATGGATGTTTCCCAAAAGGAAGAGCCTGGTAATAAGTGGCTTAGGGAAAATTGTTATAAATTTGGTTTTATATTGCGCTATCCAGAAGATAAAACACAGGTTACAGGAGTTAATTTTGAACCTTGGCACTTTAGGTATGTTGGTAAAGAGGCAGCACAATATATAATGAAAAAACATATTACATTAGAGGAATTTTACCAGAGGTTATAAAGAAGGAGGTTATGGGTGTTTGAAAATTAAACATCTTACAAGCTATGTGGCTCTGGCAATTCCAAAATTTCCTCCAGGTAGCACGCTTCCTTTTGGATGCAATGTCATTTAGTTAAGCAACTTTATTGTAAATGGAAATGTTATGGATGTTTAAAAATTAAATATTTCATAAGTTATGTGGCTCTGGCAATTCCAAAATTTTACCACCAGCAGCACGCTTTCGCTTGGATGGGATGCGCAGTGGTGCATAAAATCTGAAAAGACCAGATTTAAGCACCAGCGCCCCCAAACAGCTGCTTTATGGTAAAACATTTGGAACTTGCCAGAGTGATATAATCTTTGTATAAATTTAATTTTATATTACACATAAAATACTGTATATATTAAGGTTTGTTTAAATAAATGATTTTTCCTCGGATTAATTTATTTCATATAAAATCCTGTTTATGCATTTTAATAAAATTAAGTTTTTATACTCCTTATACATTTTTTAAAATGATAATTACAGTAAGGGAATTTATTTTTTATAAAACTTTTCTAAAAAACATTTCCATAGGCTGGTCAAAGGGTGTATTATTAAATACCAATCCGCCACAATCTATATATCCTAGTTTACGGTATAAATGTTGTGCTCCCTCATCAACCTGTGTTGAAATTAAAGTCATCTTATAGCCCTGGTTTTTCATTTCATTTTCCCAGATAATTATTGCCTGTTTTGCAAATCCTTTATTGCGGTATTCTTCTTTAATAAATAAAAAGTTCATAAATGGAATATTATCCCACAAAATACAGTGTACTATTATTCCGGTACGTTGGTTTTTTTCCCATATAACATAACCAGATTTTGTATATACCAGGTTATTATAACCTGTATCATTAATATGTTTGTCAATGCTCATTACAAATTCTTTATCATTATTTGTTACAATTTTTATTTCCAAATGTTTTTCTCCTTAAATTGCCAGTAACAGTTAAGTCTGTATTACTGGTATTGTGGTTTGTTTGATTGTCCAATATAATTATATTAGCACAGATATATATAATTCCATTAAATTTTATTTAAAGTATCTTTTCAATAATTACCTGCCGTTACTGGATTATGGTAATTGGTATTAATAAACAGGCTGTATAAACAAAGTGTGTCTTAGTTATGCAGCCTGTTCATTGTATAATCCTGTAAAGTTAAAATCCAGGATTTATTTTAGAATTTTTATAGCCATGCATATTTCCCTGTAATTTAAATCAGAAATTTTTATGCCTTCCCTCATATTGCTGGCGTGTATTACTTGTCCATTTCCATCATAAATAGCTGCATGTGATAATTTGTCTTCTAAACCTGTTCCGCTGTATATTATGATATCTCCTGCAGATAATTCTGTTAATGAAGTTTCTGTCCCAATGGCTGCCAGTTCATTGATATCTGCTGGCAATTTAATTCCAGCTAGTTCATAAATTGCATTTACAAATCCTATGCTGTCAACACCAGTGGTTAAATCTGTTCCGCCAGGCTTATATGGATTGCCTATATATTTTTGTGCTATTTTAACAATCTGTCCAGCACCTGTTTTGTTTTTTTCTGTAGTTTTAGTATCAATAATTGTTTGCTGGTCTTCTGTCTTATTAGTCATAGTTTGTTTATCTATAGTTTCTGTTTCTTCTATCTGTGTTTCTGCTATATTTATATTTATTTTTTCTGGTGTGCCCTGCGCTGAAACTGTAAATGCTGTTATGGTACAACAAACCATTCCAGTTGCCAAAGCTACTGCTTTCCATGAATATTTCTTTATTTTCATAATTGACAAAATCCTTTCTTCTATTTCTGAATGTCTGGAGAAACAAGCATTAACTGGCCTGGCAGAGTTCTGGCGGTTTTCTGCCATACGGATTAAAATAAGTGCGTAAGTTTTCTTAAAGCTGCCAGGGTATTTTTTTATAACTTCTTCATCACAAGCCATTTCTATATCTCTGTCCATAAGTACAGCCATTATCCATACCAGTGGATTAAACCAGTAAATGCATACTGTCAGGTATAGCAAGTATTTTACAAGGACATCCCATCTGCGTATATGTATCCATTCATGTTCCATAATACATAGAAATTCTTCTTCATCCAGGTCTGTTCCAGAAGGCAGCAAAATTACTGGATGGATAATTCCATAAGTCATGGGGCTTTTTATTAATTCAGATTTACGCAAATCTACTTTACGGAAACTATGATGCGACTGTAACCATTTAGCAGCTCTTTCTTCACAAAATGGAAGTGACATATTGTATAACCTGCAGCTGCGTATGTGCTTTATGCAAATTCTTGTAGCCAGAAAAACAGCAGCAGCCAGCCATAAAGTAAAAAGAATATTTTTTAGTAAAAATACTGTTTCTGGTGCTGGTTTTACTGTTTTGCCAGCATTTGCAGGGCCGTTGCATATTGTATGTCCATCAATAAGCTTATTATATGAATTGCTGTTACTTATATGCTGCTGGCAGGATGTTTCTGTTATATTCCGGTAAGCAGCTGCTGGCAGCCTGACTGGAATTGAAATTGGCAAAAGTAAACGTACTATAGTAAAAATCCATAAAAATACCAGAAACCGTTTTGGAACCTGGTTTTGGAAGAAATGCCTGAAACACATAATTGCTATAATCAGAAACGAACCAGTTATCATCATGTATAACATTTTATCCATATATCACCTCATTTCAAATCCTCTGCCATTTTCTTTAATTTTGCAATTTTATCTGGTGTTATTTCCTGGCTGCCAAGCAAAGATGCAATTAATAAATCTTTTGAACCATCATACATTCTGTTAATTAAATCATCAGTTGCGGCTTTTTGTACTTCTTCCCTGCTTATCAAGGGCGTGCACATAAACCCTGGTTCTGTACGCAATATAGCCTGCTTTTCCACACATTTTTTTAATACCGTGTATGTAGTTGTTTTGCTCCAGTTAATTTGTTCTTTTAAACGCTGTGCAATTTCTTTTGCTGATAAATCACCTTCTTTCCATAATAAGTCCATTACCTTTAATTCAGACTCAAATAGTTTAACAGACATAATAATATCCCTCCTTCTATTGCAATAGAATAACTATATTCTATCTCAATAGAACCAACTTGTCAAGTGTTGTTTTTAAATTTATAGTTTTTCATAGTATTATAAAATAAAAATTCCTAACTTGTATGGCAACAAGCCAGATAGTGCCTATGAAGCTGGCTGGCAAGTGGGCAAGTAGCCAACATATGCATTACAGGCAATACGGATTGCGGATATTTGCCTGGCTTTCCTCCACATAAGCCTGTTGTTTAAAAAATATGTATAATAATAAATAATTTTTATATAATTAAAGTGAAAAATATTCATTGCCAAAATGAAATAAAATATCCAAAATCCCTTTACTTTTTTAAAAAGCAAGATATAATTATACATGTCACTTAAAACAATGGGTGGCGTTTGTATGGTAAATTATAGATTAACATAAGAATTAAAAAGATAAATTAAAAGTAAAAGGAGATTATAACAATGAATAACGGAATTGAAGTAAGATGGCATGGAAGAGGAGGACAGGGTGCAAAGACTGCAGCATTACTGCTAGCAGATGTAGCATTTAAAACAGGACAGAATGTACAAGGTTTCCCAGAGTATGGTCCTGAGCGCATGGGTGCACCTATTACTGCTTATAACAGGATTAGTGCTAGCAAAATCCGTGTTCATTCAAATATATATACACCAGATTATGTAGTAGTAGTTGATGAAACACTTCTCTCATCAGTAGACGTTACAGCAGGAATTAAAAGAAATGGTGCTATTATTATAAATACACCTAAAAGCAGGGAAGAAATTGCAGAGAAATTAGAGGGATATGAGGGACGTATTTATACAGTTGATGCGAGGAAGATTTCAGAAGAAACACTTGGAAAGAACTTCCCTAATTCACCTATGCTTGCTGCCATTGTAGCTGTAAGCGGTGTTATGGACAGGGATACATTTATCAGGGAAATGGAAGCATCATACCAGCATAAATTTGCCAAGAAACCTGAAGTAATAGAAGGTAATATGAATGCATTAAAAATGGCATATGATGTAGTATGGACAGCTATGGAAGAAGATAAAATGAGTCTTTCTGCGTAAGGCATATCCTGTTATTTTAAAGTTCCTCATTTTTAAAATTATACAAAGATTATATTACTCTGGCAAGTTCCAAATGTTTTACCAAAAGGCAGCTGTTTGGGGGCGCTGGTGCTTAAATCTGGTATTTTCAGATTTTATGCACCACTGCGCATCCCATCCAAGCGAAAGCGTGCTGCCGGTGGTAAAATTTTGGAATTGCCAGAGCCAGGATACTTGTGTATTAAAAAATGTGGAAATTTAAACCTGACATTATAGTGTCATAACAAAAGATTATATTGTTATAATTATAAGATTATACTGATTGGAGAAACTTGGTAATGAGAACTGATATAACAAAGATTAATGAACACAGCCCGCACCAGGACCTTACAGAGGGTCTTATGGTATTTGCAGGAGGGACTTCAAAGCTTTTTAATACAGGGGAGTGGAGGACTAATACACCAGTTTTTTATAAAGATAAATGTAAACAGTGCCTTTTATGTGCACCAGTATGTCCAGACAGCAGCATACCTGTTAAAGATGGCTTGCGTGGGGATTTTGACTATGACCACTGCAAGGGATGTGGTATCTGTGCAAAGGCTTGTCCATTTGGTGCTATAGAGATGAAGGAGGGTATTGAATAATGTCTATTAAAGAACGTATGTCTGGAAATGAAGCTGTATCATATGCTATACGCCAGATTAATCCTGATGTTATGCCAGCATTTCCTATAACTCCTTCTACAGAAATACCACAGATGGTTTCTACATATATAGCAAATGGTGAGATGGATACAGAGTTTATACCTGTGGAAAGTGAACACTCTTCGATGAGTGCTGCAATAGGTGCAGAAGCAGCAGGTGCAAGAAGCCTTACAGCTACATCATCAGCAGGGCTTGCTCTTATGTGGGAGGAACTGCTGCTTGCTGCTTCTAACAGGCTTCCAATAGTGCTTGCACTTGTGAACCGTACATTATCAGGTCCTATAAATATTAACTGTGACCATTCTGACAGCATGGGAGCAAGGGATACTGGATGGATACAGATTTATACAGAGAATAACCAGGAAGCATATGATAACTTTATACAGGCATATCTTATTGCAGAGAATAAATCTGTACATCTTCCTGTAATGATTTGCCAGGACGGGTTTATCACAAGCCATGCAGTTGAAAATATTGAGCTTATGGAGGATAAGGATGTAAAGAAATTTGTTGGTGAGTACCAGCCAGAAGAATATCTTTTAAATCCTGGCAAGCCAGTTTCAGCAGGACCTTATTCTATAAGTAATTATGCTATGGAAGCTAAGAAGAACCAGGAAATTGCACTTGAGAATTCTAAAGAAATTATACTTGAAGTTGCCAGGAAGTTTAAGAAAATTTCTGGCAGGGAATATGGGCTTTTTGAAGAATATAAAACTAAAGATGCAGATTATATAATGCTTATAATGGGTTCAGCAGCAGGAACTGCAAAGCAGGCTGTTGATGAGATGAGGGCACATGGCAGGAAAGCAGGTGTACTTAAGTTAAGGGTTTTCCGTCCGTTCCCTGCAGATGAAATAGCACAGGCACTTAAAGGATGCAAGGCAGTTGCAATTATGGACCGCTGTGAAAGCTATAATGGAAATGGAGGACCACTTGGAAGTGAAGTTACATCTGCACTGTTCCGTAACAAAGTTATGGTTGAAACTGTAAATTATATTTATGGGCTTGCAGGGCGTGATTTTACAGTTGAAGAAACAAAAGCTGTTTTTGACGGGCTTGAGGATATGGTGGTAAATGGTAATAAACCTGAACAGTACCAGTATATAGGATTAAGAAAGTAAAACACATAGTATATAACATATGTCATGGTTGGCGTTGTGCCATTTTTACTGTTGGGCATACCTCTGGAAAATGTCTGTGATATTCCTGGATTTTAAGATTTTTACATGTCTTTTATGGTATCCAGCTTAAAAATACATTGAATTGAAAAAAATAGGTAAAAAAACTGTGATAATTCGTGAAAAACCTTGACAAATCCATATAATGAGGGTATAAATAGACATGTAGGTTTTACGGAAATATTTTATGAGGAGGATTTATCCATGAACAAGACAGAGTTAGTAGCAGCTATCGCTGAGAAAACAGAACTTTCCAAGAAAGATTCAGAGAAAGCATTAAAAGCGTTTATTGATGTAGTGTCAGAGGAGTTACAGAAGGGTGAGAAGATCCAGCTCGTTGGATTTGGTACATTTGAAGTTGTTGAAAGAGCTGCAAGAGAAGGCAGGAATCCATTAACAGGTGCTAAAATGAAGATTAAAGCTTCTAAAGCTCCTAAGTTCAAAGCAGGTAAAGCTTTAAAAGATGTCGTTAACCAGTAAATTTTGTTTATGGTATTTGATGGGGCTGTTTTAACAGCCCCTTTTGTATCTGTAATAAAACCTGCTTAAAGCTGGATGCAGGTATATCTGTGCCAGCCATGCACTCTTAATATATATGTTTATAACTAGGAGGATATGACATGAGATTAGATAAATATCTTAAAGTTTCAAGGCTTATCAAGAGAAGGCCTGTTGCAAATGAGGCATGTGATGCAGGAAGGATAAAGGTTAATGGTAAAACTGCTAAAGCATCACTTAATGTCAAAGTTGGTGATATTATAGAAATAGGATTTGGTGACAAGCAGGTTAAAGTTGAGGTTTTAAGCCTTGAAGAAACGTATAAGAAAGATGAAGCCAAAGAATTGTATAAAGTTTTATAGGTAATAATTTATAATGCTCCCTCATATATTGTGATAGAAATATGAAGGGAGTTTTTTATGGAAGACAGAAGAATAGACGATAGACCAAGCAAACAAGTACATAAGGTTTACCTTAATGGAAGGAGGACTGCTGTATTATCAGGTGTAAGGGATGTGTTGTCATTTGATGCAAAAGAGGTTTATCTTGAAACGGAACAAGGCATTCTGCTTATAAGAGGTGATGAGCTTCATGTAAACAGGCTTTCACTTGAGAAGGGTGAAGTTGACGTGGACGGAAGGATAGACAGCTTTGCGTATTCTGATAAGGAAGAACCAGCTAAAAAAGCTGCTTCATTTCTTGGGAGGATGTTTCAGTGAGCGAAATAATTCATGGACAGGTTACTTTTCTTTTAGTAACACTGTGTTGTGGAATGGCACTTATGTTTTGTTATGAGGTATTAAGGATTTTAAGGTGGATGGCAAAACATACAGGTATAGTTATCTGGATAGAGGACATCTTATACTGGGCAGCAGCATCTATACCCGTATTTTACATATTTTTTATATATAATGACGGGGAAATAAGATGGTATGGTATTCTTATGCTTGTTATGGGGGCGTGGCTGTATGAAAATGGGATAAGCAGGCCTGTAAGAAAAAGGCTTGTTAAAATCTTTGGCAGCCACAGGCCTTCATTTTTAAGATGGATTAAAAACAAGATAAAGAAAGCACAAATAAAAAGAAACAAGAAGAAACAGATAAAAAAGATAAAAATAAAAAGAGGTTAATTACAGGTTGAAAAATTTATAAAAATAGTGTATTGTATATCAAAAGAGACTGGAAATAATTAATAGAAAGGCAGGTGGATATATGGCACGGAGAAAAACAAGAAGCAAAAAGCGGATAAGCCGTTTTACAGTTGCAGGAGTTATTATTTTTTGTTCAATTACATGTGGGATACTTGTATATAATGGTTCAGTTTTAATGGACCAGGAAAAAGAGTACGAGAAGCAGATTACACAGCTTAAAAAGGAAAAGAAGGAAGCGGATAAAAGGGCGGAGGAGCTTAAAGAGTATGAAGAATATGTAAAAACAGACGAATACATAGAAGAAGTTGCAAGGGAAAAGCTTGGACTTGTTTATAAAGATGAGATAATATTTGAACCAGATAGTGATAATTAATATGCCGTTTAGACAGCGGCATATTTTTTTTGTTCCCACCTTAGATTTGACAAAATATGCAAAATTAATTTTTTATACTGTGCAAACAAACGCACTGTGCAGGCAAAATGCAGGCTTCGCCAGTATGAATTTCAAAATTAAAAATATTTATGTCAGACTGACAGAAGGGGAGGTAACAATGAAACAGATTCAGAAACGGATGCTTTTACAAATTATACTGGGCTTTTTTTTGGGGCGTGTAAGCATATTTGGGCTTAACCCATTTGGTATTGCGTATTTTGCGGCGGGATTTACGGAAGGCGGGGCAGTGTTTCCAGTAGCACTTGTGGTATTTATAGGTATGATAGGAAGCAGTACAAGTATGGAGACTGCTATCTGTGGAGGAATGGTTATGGTTTCACTTATACTAGCTGCAGATATTCTTGATAAAAGGGAGATACATATAAAGATGGGACATGCAGCACTTATATCGGCAGCAGTTTCAGCGTCACTTTGGGTACTCCAGCTGTGGATTATGCCATATAACAGCTATAAACTGTGGATTGCAGTATTAAGCAGTATACTTCTGGTTGCATGCACCAGGGTATTTTATGATGGGATACATTTTATACTTTATTCAAAGAAATACCAAAATCTTGATAACGAAGAGATGATTAGTATTATAATTATTGCTGCCCTTTCGGTATTAGGGTTTCCAAAGGTATTTGTGGCAGATGTTTCTATTACAGGGATAATTGTTTATGTTATGCTTCTTATGGCAGGGTATTGTTATGGGACAGGAACAGGTGCAGTTGCAGGCGCAGCAGCAGGAATTGTATTTACAATATTTGGCGGGCAGGCGGAAATGGTTGGGATAATGGCACTTCTTGGAATTTGTGCTGGTATACTGAGAAGCCAGGGTAAACTTTGGATGGTATCTGTCTTTTTTATTACAGCTATGGCTTTAAATTATGTACTAGATGGCAATATTATGGAAGCAGGGACTATTAAAGCTGTTGCAGCAGCAGGTGTGATTTTTTTATGCATTCCTTCTTTTTATCTGAGGAAATTTGGACATTATGGCGGAAGTGCCTCCAATGATAAAAAGGGGGTACAAGATATGATGCGTCACCGCCTTGAAGAATTTTCAGACGCATTCCATAAACTTTCAGGAGCACTTATGAAGCAGACAGAAGATAAATATGAGATGAATAACCATGATATGCGTGAAATGATGAAAGAGATGTCTACAAGGGTGTGTGGCAACTGCGAGAATAGTACAAGGTGTATGGGCCAGGATGTGCTGTGCAAGCCTGAAATATTTGGCACTCTTGCAGTTGCGCAGGAACAGGGGTGTATTGTGCCAGACCAGATGCCGGCAGAATTTTTAAGTGAATGTATATATCCTGACAGATTTCTGACAGAAGCTAACCAGAATCTTTATATTACAAGGACACTTATGGGGTTCCGCAACCGTATGGCAGAGAGCAGAAGGGTAGTTGCAGGGCAGATGAAAGAAGTTGGGGATATGGTACAAAGGCTTGCAGATAATATGCCACATATTAAAGATTTTTCTATAGATATTGAGGAAAAGATTGTTACAGAACTTGAACGCAGAAGAGTTATTGCAGATGATATATTTGCATATGAGAAACAAGATGGAAGGCTTGAGATAAGTATGCAGGCAAGGACAAGCAGGGGAAGGCTTGTCACATCGGCAGAAGTTGCAAGGATATTGTCACAGGTTCTTGGTAAGACAATATGCCCGTCTGATGAGTCAAGGAAAGTCCTTGTAAATGAAATGATGCACTTTGTATTTGTAGAAGATACGCCTTTATATTCTATTACAGGCGTGGCAAGGCGTCCAAAGGACGGCGGGGAAGTTTCAGGAGATGCATTTTCATGTATATCACTGCCTGGCGGGGAAATGCTGCTGGCGCTTTCGGATGGAATGGGAAGTGGTGATGAAGCTATGGAAGAGAGCAAAACATTAATAGAACTTCTTGAACAGATGACCGAAGCTGGATTTTCGCATAATTCTGCTATAAGGCTTATTAATTCCCTGTATATGTCTAAGGATGAGGAAGATGGGTATGCAACTGCGGATATTGTTATACTCAATCTTTTTAAAGGGGATTGCTGTTTCTTGAAAAATGGGGCTTCTGCAACATATCTAAGACATAACAGGCGTGTAATGATGATAGAGGGGCAGACGCTTCCTGTAGGTGTTGTCCATGAAATTGAATCATATGTGGGAAAAGTTGGAATATCTAACGGGGATTATGTTATAATGATGACAGATGGTGTTTCAGACTGTTTTATGAATAGTGAGGACGACCTGTCTGAATACTTGAAAAGATGTGAAATAATAAACCCGCATGAGATTGCAAAGCATATACTTGATGAGGCTGTGCGCAGAAGCGGAGGAAAGGCGGCGGATGATATGACTGTGATAGTAGCAGGGATATGGGAACGTGGCAGGAAGTAAATTGGAGGGTTGCTGATGAATAGTAGTATTTACTTAAAGATTAAAAAGTTTATTGAAGAGAACAGGTTGTTAGAATACGGTGATAAAATAGTTGCAGGTGTTTCAGGAGGTGCTGATTCTGTGTTTTTATTTACTGTTCTGGCAAAGCTTGCTGGTGAATATGGGCTTGGGCTTTGTGCAGTACATGTAAACCATGGCATAAGGGGTGAGGAGGCACTAAGGGATGAACAGTATACAGTGTCTTTGGTGGAAGGGCTTGGATATAAGTGCAAGGTATTCCGCAAAGACATTAAGGCAATGGCGGCACATCTAAAACTTACAGAGGAAGAAGCTGGACGCAGGTACAGATATGAGTGTTTTGAAAATGTAAGAAAAGAGCTTGGATATAATAAGACAGCGGTTGCGCACCACAAAGATGACCAGGCAGAAACAGTGCTTTTCCAGCTTATAAGAGGAAGTGGTATAAGGGGGCTTGGTGGCATGAAACCGGAGAATGGCAGCATTATACGCCCACTTCTTGATATAAGGCGCATGGAGATAGAAGAAGCCCTTAAGGCAGAAGGCATAAGCTACTGCACTGATTCTACTAATGAAAATAATAATTATGCAAGGAACATGTTACGTAATAATATAATTCCATATATAGAAGATAATATACAGCCTGCGGTTGTAGAAAGATTTGTGGGGACTGCAAAACAGCTGCAGGATATATATAGTTATATTAGGAGGCAGGCAGCAGCACTGTATAAAGAAATTGTTACACATAATAATAATATATATATGGCAGATGCAGAAAGGCTTTCAGAGGCTGATATAGTTATACAAAGGGAAGTGCTTATGTGCATGGCAGGAAAGGCAGCAGGAAGCCGCAAAGATATAACATCAAAGCATATAGATATGTTTACAGGCCTTCTTGCTGGTAGTACAGGCAGGCGTTTAAACCTGCCATATGGTTTGTGTGCTGGCAGGGATTATAATAAAATATGGATTAGAAAAGGCAAGCCAGAAGATGGGCATATTGGAAATGGAAAAATAAATATTTGTGTGCCAGGAAGCGTGGAACTTGAATATATTAATGGGAAAAAGCATATTATTTTATTTGAAAAGAAGCATAGGGAAGAAATTCCGGCAACTATTAAAAAAAATAACTGTACTAAATGGTTTGATTATGATAAAATAAAATTTATGCCACAGTTCAGGTATCCAGAAAATGGAGATTATATGTGGCTGCGTACTGATGGCATCAGGAAAAAACTTAGCCGTATACTTATAGATGCTAAGATACCTGCTAGTGAACGTGGCAGGACCTGGGTACTGGCAGAAGGAAGCCATATACTCTGGATACCTGCTATGGGAAGATGCAGTGCATATTATTATGTCACAGATGGAACTGGAAATGTATTATGTGCAAATATGTCTACAGAAGGAGAGAAAGAATAAGATGGGTGAAATTATACATGAGATGATAACAGAGAAACAGATAACAGACAGAATACGTGAAATGGCAGAACAGATTAGCAAGGATTATGAGGGAAAAGAAATACGTATTGTATGTATACTGAAAGGGAGCGTATTTTTCTGTGCAGAGCTTGCCAAAAGGCTTACAGTCCCTGTTACTATAGACTTTATGCAGGTATCAAGTTATGGTGATAAGACTAAGACATCAGGAAACCTTACTGTGAAAAAAGACCTTGATGACCAGGTAGAGGGACTTCATTGTATTGTAATTGAAGATATAGTAGATTCAGGATATACACTAAGCCTTACTAAAAAAATGCTTCTTGCACGCAATCCAGCAAGCCTTAAACTTTGCACTCTTTTAGATAAGCCAGACAGAAGGGAAACAGAGATTGAAGCAGAGTATACAGGTTTTGTTATACCTGATAAGTTTGTTGTAGGGTATGGGCTTGATTATGCACAAAAATACCGTAATCTTCCGTATATAGGGGAAGTTGAATTTATAGAGGATTAAATATTGTGAAGGAGATTATAAATGAAGAAACAGATGAAGACAGCCGGGATAGGATTTTACATTATTATACTTGCGATAATTTTTGTTGCAGTATATGCGTCAGGTGTACTAAGTAATTCTTCCTCAGGTTCTTATAATATCAATACTTTTAAAGAAGACCTGGAAGGTGGTAAAGTCCAGTCAGTGGAAATACTGCCAAACCAGGAGACACCTACAGGTGAGATAAGCATTGTATTAACTGGAGGTACATCAGTAAGTTTCTATGTATCAGATGTAAAAGAAGTTGAAGAGCTTCTTGAAAATAATAGTGAACTTGCTGGCAGGTATAAAGTACATGATATACAAAAGACATCATGGATTATTACTACATTGCTTCCATATGGGCTTGGGATAATTGCGATATTTTTCCTCTTCTCATTTCTGTCTGCACAGTCAGCTGGCGGAGGTGGTGGCAATGCCAAAATGATGAACTTTGGCAAAAGCCGTGCCCAGCGTATAGATCCAGGCGGACAACATGCTAAGACATTTACAGATGTAGCAGGTCTTAAAGAAGAGAAAGAAGAATTAGAAGAAATAGTTGATTTCCTTGCTAATCCTGGCAAATACACAGATGTAGGTGCACGTATTCCAAAGGGTATTATACTTGTAGGACCTCCAGGAACAGGTAAGACACTTCTTGCAAAGGCTGTAGCAGGTGAAGCAGGTGTCCCATTCTTTAGTTTATCAGGTTCAGACTTTGTAGAGATGTTTGTTGGTGTTGGTGCTTCCCGTGTAAGGGATTTATTTGCAGAAGCAAAGAGAAGTGCACCATGCATTGTATTTATAGATGAAATTGATGCGGTTGCACGTAAGCGTGGTTCTGGGCTTGGTGGAGGCCATGATGAAAGGGAACAGACATTAAACCAGATGCTTGTAGAAATGGATGGTTTTGGCATTAATGAAGGCATAATTATTATGGCTGCTACAAACCGTGTAGATATACTTGACCCTGCTATATTACGTCCAGGACGTTTTGACAGGCGTGTAACAGTAGGACGCCCTGATGTAAGGGGACGTGAAGAAATATTAGGGGTACATGCCAAAGGCAAGCCTCTTGGGGATGATGTAAACCTTAAAGCTATTGCGCAGACTACAGTAGGCTTCACAGGTGCGGATCTTGAAAACCTGCTTAATGAGGCAGCTATTGTGTGTGCAAGGAGCGGGCGTAAATTTATAGAACAGGAAGATATAAGCAAATCGTTTATAAAAGTTGGTATTGGTAAAGAGAAAAAGAGCAAGATAATCTCTGAAAAGGATAAAAAGATTACAGCATACCATGAAGCAGGCCATGCAATACTGTTCCATCTGTTGCCCGATGTAGGACCTGTCCATATGGTTTCTATTATCCCTACAGGTTCAGGGGCAGCAGGCTACACTATGCCTTTACCAGAACATGATGAGATGTTCCTGACAAAAGGAAAAATGCTGCAGGATATAATTGTAAGCCTTGGCGGCCGTATTGCAGAATCTATAATATTTGATGATATTACAACAGGGGCATCACAGGATATTAAGCAGGCTACTAATACTGCAAAGGCAATGGTTACAAAGTATGGTTTCTCAGAAAATATAGGCATGATTAATTATGCTGATGAAGATGAAGTTTTCATTGGGCGTGATTTTGGGCATACAAGCAGGGGCTATAGTGAAGATGTTGCCAGAAAAATTGATATTGAAGTAAAGCATATTATGGATGAATGTTATGCTAAAGCTAAAAATATTCTTGAAGAGCATATAGAAATCCTTCATACCTGCGCAAAACTGCTTCTTGAAAAAGAAAGGATTGACAGGTTTGAATTTGAATCACTGTTTGCACCTCCAGTAATAGAAGATAAGGCAGAGAAAGAGCCACTAACAGTACAAAAGGATGAAATACAGGAAAGTTCTGTTGATAGTGACAATGAATAGATATGTGTGGTGGTGAACATGCACAAAAATAATTTTAATTTTTATGCATGTTTGTGCACACTTAAAATGGAAGGATTGCTATACTAATAAGCGTAAACCCCAATACATTATATAGTTTTTGCTACACCCCATAAGTAACAAAAATACCTTCTCCAAAGGCGGAAGCACATAGTGCTTCCGCCTTTACTTTTTTAAATGCTAATGATATAATGAAATATAATTATCTATTTTTAAGAGAGGACAAGACTATGGGATTATTACAAGACTGGAGAGAATACGCATACGGCGTAGAGATTAATTCAAAAGCAGGAAAGGCTATCTGGGATAAATATTTTAAGGAAGAAAAAGCTGTTTATGAGCAGCTTTTGGCACAGCCTTCTGATATTGTAAAAGGTACAGTAAAAGAACTTGCAGAAAAGTACAATATGGAACTTAAATATATGGTGGGATTTCTTGATGGCATTAATGACAGTCTTAAAGAACCTAATCCGATTGAGGATATGACAGAAGATACAGAGATAAAGCTTGATATAGATTTAGAGAAACTTTATTATAATATGGTGGAAGCAAAGGCAGACTGGCTTTATGAGCTTCCAGCATGGAACAGCCTGCTTCCAGCAGAACGCAGGAAAGAGCTTTATCTGCAACAGAAGAAGTCTGGTACTGTAGTTAAAGAGAAGAAGATAGGAAGAAATGACCCTTGTCCATGTGGAAGTGGCAAGAAGTATAAAAAGTGCTGTGGGGCAAATATATAAGGCTTATTGTAAAGGTTTATATGGAGGTGTAAGTTTGACGGGGAATTATGAGCAGAAAATGAAACGTTACAAGGCATTGTTCTGCGTACCAGAAGATATGGTTTTTTTCTTTGATGCAGATGGATATGTATGTGAGAGAAACCAGCTTGTCACAAAGCAGCTTTTTTATGAAGAGGAGGAGGACATATATATACAAGATGTACTCCGGGCTGTTATGAGACTTAAAGATGGCAGGATAATCCTTGAGAATAAACCGGTTGGAGAACGTTTTGAAACAGTTGTTTACAGAAAGAACCAGACATGCATTACAGCAGGTGTTTATGTATTCTTTTTTGATGAAGAAGAAACTGGGTGTTATGGCATGTGTTATGCACGTAATATAGCCAGGCAGAAAGAAACTACCAAAGAACTTATATCAGCGAAGGTTGAAGTTGAAGAAATCCATAAAGAACGTAATGAATTTGTTGCAAATGTCACACATGAACTGAGAACTCCTGTAAATGGGGTAATGGGACTGGCACAGAACCTTTTAGATACGGATTTGTCCACAGAACAAAGGGAATCAGTTGAAATTATTACACAGTGTTGTGATAACATGATTAAGATTATAAATAATATCCTTGATTTTTCAAAACTGCAGGCAGGTAAATTTACTATAGAGAACAGGGAATTTAGTTTTCACCAGATGATGGACAGCCTGGTGAAAGTAAACATGCCACAGGTAGATTCAAAGGGCATAAAGCTTATTTGTAATGTTTCGGCGGATATACCTGACATGCTTATAGGTGATGAACTCAGGATTACACAGGTTTTAAATAATCTTATGTCAAATGCAATTAAGTTTACATCTGTAGGGCAGATAGTTATTAATGTTGTCAAAACTATTGAGCTTGATGATGAGATAGAATTGTTTTTTATGGTTATTGATACTGGCATAGGAATTGCACAAAATGAGATGGACAAGCTTTTTAAAAGTTTTTCACAGGCAGATGCTTCAATAACAAGAAAGTTTGGTGGTACGGGTCTTGGATTAAGCATTGTAAAAAGCCTTGTGGAGATGATGGGTGGGACTATTAATGTTGAGAGTGAAAAAGGAAGGGGCAGCACATTTTCTTTTTCAGTAAGAGTAAAAAAGGCAGATTTAGAAAATAATAAAGAAACAAATAGTGGTAATATTTTAGAAAAAAGTTCATATTCATTTAATTTAGGAAGTATATCTGATGAGATTGAGCAGGTGGACAGGGAACTTTATACACTGGGTTCTCCTGAAAATATAAAAGAGGTAAATGCGAATATGGAGAAACTTGTTATTTGCATAGAGATGGAGAACTGGGACAGGGCAGATTCATTTGCAGAGAATATTAAGCAGCTTGTTGCAGAAGATACAATGAACCTTAAAAGAAGGGCTTTCCGGCTACAGATGACTGTCAGGAAAGGGGCACATGAAGCTGCTATCCAACAATATGATGAACTGAAAGAAGCCATAAGTGAAGTATTTAATGAAAAGGATGGGTGATAAAATGTCTACAAACCAAATACCCAATATACTTATAGTGGATGATGTATCAGCCAATCTGGTGATTTTATCTGAAATGGTAAAATCAGCGGGCTATGTGCCACGTCCTGTTACCAGCGTGAAAAACGCTCTGGAGGCAATAGCTAAAAAAATGCCACAGCTTATACTGCTTGATATAACAATGCCTGAGATAAGTGGTTTTGAGCTTTGTTCAATGTTAAAAGGCGATGTAAAGACAAGGGAAATACCAATAATATTTATATCAGCCCTGGATTCTGTTGAGGACAGGGTAAAAGGTTTTAAGCTTGGTGCGGTTGATTATATATCAAAACCTTTTGAAAAGGAAGAAGTAACATTAAGGCTTAATACACATTTGAAAATTTATAAGATGCAACAGGAACTTGAGTCATATAATAAAAGGCTCTATAAAATGGTTAATTCACAGATACAGAAAGTTGCCGAAGAGCAGAATAATATTTTCTATGCAGTGGCAGGTGTGCTTGAGCTAAGATATAAAAATGATGAGGGACATCTGGGCATGTTAGGTTCTAACTGCAGGCTTCTTGCAATGAGCCTCCAGTTTTCACCTAAGTTTGATAAGGAGATAACAAGCAGCTTTATTGACACTATAGCAGTAGCATCACAGCTCCATGATATAGGTTCTTTTGCAATAAGGGATAATATAATGCTTAAAGAAGGTCCTCTTACGCCAGAGGAGTGGGATATTGTAAAGACCCATACTGAAATTGGGGCGAAATACCTTGAGAAAATATATAAATATAGCGGTAATAATGACCTTATAGGCATGGCTGTTGATATTGCAAGATACCACCATGAGAACTGGGATGGAACAGGTTACCCATGTGGGCTTAAAGGTGAAGAGATACCACTTGCGGCAAGGGTTATGGCTATAGTTGATGTATATGATGCATTAAACCGTGACAGATGTTACAGGAAAGCATATTCTAATGAAGAAAGCCTTAAAATAATGCAAAGTGAAACTGGCAAAAGATTTGACCCTGGGATGATGGAGATATTTAATAAAATACAAAAACAGATGCGTTTGCGTTAATTAGCATTGCTTGCATGATTTGAAGTATGAGGAGGAAAATACTGTGGATTCTATGATGGAAATCTTTTATGAAGAGGCAACTTCTTTAATTAATGAATTAAAAAGTGCAATTCAAAAGTATAAAGATTGTAAAACTTATGATAAAGAATTTATAAATAATGTTTTCCGTATAATACATACGATGAAAGCAGATTCCACAATGATGCTTTTAGATACAATTGCAGTACCCAGCAGGATGTTTGAAAGTTTGCTGGTATTTTTCAGGAACAATAAGCTGGATATAGAAGATAGAGAAAGTTTTGATAATATTATACAAAAATATGTTGGCTATGTTTCAGATGATATTGAACGTTTTGCAAAGGGAGAACAGCTGGAACAGATGCATAAAGACCTTGAAGAGAATATTAAGAAGTATCTTGGACAGTTGAAAGAACAATATAAAGATGAAATAAAAAACACAAGCCCGGAAGATATTGCCAGTGCTGCACAGCCAAAGAAAAGGCAGGTATACTATATTGCCAGTGCAAGTACAGATACAAGTACCAATACAAATAAAGATAAAAAAGAAGATACAACAAAGAAACCTGAGCCGCCAAAGAAGATGAAGTTAGAGGAAAATGCTGGTGATGCAGTAGTCCTCATAAAACAGAAAGATATAGACAGAATATATAAGAGCATAAAGCATTATAATAAGTTTGTAAATAGTATAGAAGAAAGATTTAATGGTGACCGGCGTATAGAAATCAGGCACAGGGATTTAATGATGCTTAAAAATATTAAGTGCGAAATGTCTGATGCAGTTGAGCATCTTACGAAATCTGACTTTGTAGCGATTGCACAGAAGATGGAAGTAGTGGTAGATGAGATGTCTGCATCATTAAAGAAGCCTGTTAAGCTTGTAGTAAGAGGGCAGGAAACTCTTTTTGATAAGTCAAAGAGGGAAAAGATATCAAGTGCACTTGTGCATATTGTAAGAAATGCGGTTGACCATGGTATTGAAAGTATGGATGTACGTGAGCAGATGGGCAAAGCACCTGTTGGCATTATAAGGCTTTCGTTTAAGAAAAAGGATGATAAACTTATTATAACAGTAGAAGATGATGGTGCAGGAATTGATAAAAAAGCAGTTCTTAAAAGTGCAGAGAAAAATAATATTTTAAAGAAACCTGCAGAGGAGTATACAGATGAAGAGATTATTAACCTTATGTATACAAGCGGGGTAAGCACTACAGAAAAGCCAAATGACTATTCTGGCCGTGGTGTTGGAATGGATGTTATACACCATAATATAGTTTCACTTGGCGGCACTATTAATATAACAAGTAACTATGGATATGGTACAAAAGTAAAGCTTACATTGTAAGATGGCAGGTAGTAAGCCAGATATCACGCTGTAAGGGGCATGCTGGGCTTCCTTTAGCAGGTCTGTTACAATGGCAGGTATCTGGTTCCACATGTTTCCTGGTGTGCAAATAAATTTGCGTCATTCCCACTTTGCCTTTGCGTAAATAAAACAGGAGTAATCTTTGTGGGTTACTCCTGTTTCATAAAAACTTATATAAGCTGCATCTGTACATCTTTAGTCAGTACATCTGTATAGCTGAAAGAAATTGTGTGGACTGTATTGTCTAGTTTGTTTTCAACCTGGACGAGAAATATGCTTGGATAAGTTTTACATATAATGCCTTCAGTTACATCGATTTTATGTCTGCCACGGTTTGCCCGTATTTTAACTTTATTGCCAATGTTTTTATTAACGGATGATTTTACCATTAATATATCTGTCTGGCTCATTTTTCACCTATGCCTTTCGTTGCATGTCTACAATAATCTTATATAATACATAAGATAATTTAGCACAAAATTACCAAAAAGTCAATTTTACAAGGGTTATAGATAAAAAACTGATGTAAAATATTCACAATATTTTAAGCAGTAAGTATATATTTATTTAGAATATTTACATAAAATATTATGTATCAAAAAATAATAGCAGAAATTGCATTGGAAAAATATACAAAAATTCTTAAATTATTAGTGCAAAATTAATAAAATGTTTAAATGTTGTAATATTTGTGCTACAATATAAATAGTTGGCGGAAGGAAGTGAGCTTGTGAACCATATTATGATAGACTTGGAAATGAATAAGATAGAACGGCGGTATAATGGAGATAAGAAATTGTCAAGTGAGCTTATAGAAATAGGTGCCGTTAAGATGGACAGCAAATTTGATGTGATTGACCAGTACCAGACTTATGTAATGCCTTCATATGGAAAAATGAACAGCAGGATAATCAAGCTTACTGGCATTACAGATGACAAATTGGAAGGGGCGCCGGATTTTTTTGAGGCGCTGGATAGTTTTGCCTCGTGGATAGGTAATATAAAGACAGTTTTCTATTCGTGGAGTATGTCAGATATACACCAGTTCCAGGTTGAAGCCGCTTTCAAAGGGTATAAAGGTAAGATAATAGACAGGATGTCCAAAAACTGGGTGGATTTCCAGCTTGAATACAGTAAACTTTTGAGGATAGAAAAGAAGATAAAGTTAAAACAGGCAGTACAGGCAGCAGATTATGAGTTTACTGGAGCAGAGCATACAGCACTTTCAGATGCTGTAAATACTGCTGAAATACTCCGCTTGTCTAAAAATCCAGAAGAATTTGAGAAAGTAATGAAACCGGTACTTGATTTATTCAGGCCAGTACATGAGGGAAGTACCCTTCTTGATATGTGTCCTGAGTTTTTTGCTAATACATTAGGTATTATGCCTGTTACGCATGAGGAACATGACAACTGATGCCCCTATAATAATTATATATCCAACATAGCTTAAAGTATCTGGGATTTCACCAATAAACAGAAAACCAAGCAGACCAGCAAATATTACTTGTGAATAATCATACACAGAAAGTTCACTTGCAGGGGCATAAGTATATGCTGCTGTAATAGACAGCTGGCCTCCTGTAGCAGCAAGACCTGCAAGAAGAAGGAATACAGTCTGTTGTAATGTCATTGGTGTAAAGTTTATAATGCAGTATGGCAGTGAACATAAACATGAGAATGTTGAAAATATGAAAACTACCATATTGCCAGGCACCCCATTGCTTGTTGCTTTCCGGAGCAGCGTATAAGCTAGTCCTGCACTCATGCCACTTAGAAGACCTATGAAAGCAGGGAATGATATAAATGTAAACAGGCTTGCTTCTGTAAGTGTGCCAGTTCCTGGTTTTAAAATAAATACTGTGCCAGTAAGCGCAGCAAGTACACAGGCAAGCTGGTATGGCTTTGCTTTTTCTTTTAGTACAAAGTATGAAAATATTATTGCAAAGAACGGGGATAGTTTATTTAACATTGAAGCATCAGAGATATGCAGATGGTCTATTGCATAAAAGTTAAAGAAAATGCCTAATGTGCCAAAAATTGAGCGCAACAGGATAAACTTCCAGTTTCTTTTGCAGGCAGCAATATTTGTATGTGTTTTTAACAAAAGTGATAATGAAAAGAATATAGCTACAATATTTCTAAAAAATGCTTTCTGTAAGGTTGGTATATCACCTGACATTTTTACAAAAAGGTTCATAAGTGCAAAGCAAAAAGCAGCACATATTATACATAATATTCCTTTATTTTTCTCTTTCATATTAACTCCCTTAATTTAGACAAATAAAAAGCACAAATATTTACTGGTGATGTAAACGGACGCAGTTTCCAAAGTGTACGGAATATGTCTGTCCATACACATCTGGAAATCTGCTATCTGTTTAGAAGCCAATAAATATACATTTGTGCAAATTTATTACTATAGTTTATATTACAAAATTTAAATTATATTTATGCAAATCCCGCTAGTATTCTATCCTGACAGTTTTTATTTTACAGTAACCTTGATGGATGCCTTTTTATTGTTATATGTTTTTACGGTTATTGTTGCTGTACCTTTTCTTAATGCTGTTACTTTACCATTCTGGCTTACCCTTGCTATCTTTTTATTAGAAGAAGAGTAACTTATATGATAACTTGCACATCCGCTTGGAAGTTTTGCCGATATTATAAATGTGCCACCTTGCCTTAGTTTTTTATTTGAAGAACTGGCAAGTTTTATTTTAGAAGGTGCTTTTTTAACCGTGATTTCTATAGTACCAGATGCTGCCCTGTCTGCAGATGCTGTTATGGTTGCTGTACCAGTAGATTTAGCAGTAACTGTGCCATCACTGCCAACTACAGCTATCTTATTATTACTGCTTGTATATCTTATATTATTATTTGAAGAAGAACCACTAATTGATGCATTAAGTTTATATTCTTCATTTTTGCCTAGAGTAATAGCATCTTTTGATAATTGGACTTTAGTAGTTACAAAACTGCCTGATGGTATCTGTTCTACAGGAGGTTCTGGGGTACTTCCTGGAATGTCAGATGGGGTATCAGTTGGAGCTGGTACTGGGGCATCAGTTGGAACAGATGATGGAATATCAGTTGGGGCAGGTTCTTCTGGTGCTGGTACACTGCTTCCATCTAAATCAGTTGTAAATGCTTTTATACATATATTATTATATCCGCTTGAATAACTGTCATGCCATTTTTTATTAAGGTAATAATAACTCTGGCCTTTTTTAGAAGAATAGCTGTATCTTATTCCGTTATATAAAGAAGATTTGCCTTCAACTGGCAGGTATGCCTGGTTTCCTGTTGAGGAATTATACTTGTACGTAACTACAACAGAAAATTTCTCACCAGGGTTAATTGTACACTCTGAGGAAAGAGGTATAGTATGGTATCCGCTTAGTTTTGCTGTACCGCTGGTGGTACATTCTTTTACAAGCGTGCCTTTCTCAGGTGAATTGCCAGAAACATTTTTATATATTTTAATTGTATATGCCTGGTCATCTGTAATTGTATAGAAAGAAACAGCTTTTAAGGATTGTACATGGTCTTTGTCAGCTGTAAACACATTAGCACCAAGCATTTTTTTGTTTTTAATATATATTGTATCAGCATAACCTGAGCCATCATACTGGTAATTATTATCATAATTGGATACTGGTTCAACATCTAATGTAAATATATCACATATTGAAGGTTCATAGTATGACATCCAGAAATATCCATTGTCATTGTATTTTGTACCATAACTGTTTGCTATAAGCCATGCACCGTCACCAGAAGGACGGTTTGCAAAGTTATCCCTTGGATAATTATCATCCCAGCCAACAATGGTTACACAGTGGTTAGCCATTTTCTGTGCCATTTTGCCAGCATATCTTGTCTGGTAAAATGATTTGCCACCAAGACTGTTGTTTTCAAAACCACATTTGTCATAATACATTGATATATCTATTGCGCCATGCTCCATTAATGCCTGCTGTATTTCCTGCCTTGGACGGTTATCATAACACTCTGCATTCTGGAGATGTGCCAGGGAGTTATAACGTGTTGTCTCGCCAAGTTTTTTCATAAAACTTGCCATTTCATATTCTTGCTGGTATGTATTAGCATTAAAAGGGGCATTTTCTTCTTTTTCTGCACCTGACCACTGTGCCAGTGTTGCTATTGCTGTAAGTACATTTCCACCTGTATCATATGAAGAAGCATCTTTTGAGTCCATGTTTCCAAAGACAGGAATAGAAGGTGTGGAGCTTTTAACTATAGTTGCACTGTCACCATAAGTTGTATTGGAAGTGTCTGTAGTACCATGGTATGAAAACCATGCAAGATGGTTTTCAGAAAAATCAGTATTATCAGATTTAGTTATATTATTAAGGATGGAGCTTGATTCTATAGCTTTAATGGCGGCAAATGACCAGCAAGCGCCTGTTACACCCTGGTCTTTTATAGAAGTTGTAAGCATCTGTCCACGTAAATCATAACTTGATGGGATGCCTGATGCCTTTCTGGTTTTGTGGCTTTCAGATTGTGATGCAGTGTCAAGGTTATATTTGTTTCCATCTTCATCAATATAAGAATATCTTAAAAGACCATTATTATTACTGTCTATAACTTTTGACAATACATGTAATTCATCTGTACCATTTTCTGTTGAAAGGTTTACTGCTGCGCCTGCTGTATTGCCAGTACATGTAAACGCAAGTGCTGATGAAAGAAACAGGCTTATAATTTTTTTATGTTTTTTCATATTACAAATTCCTTTCTTTATTATTAATATTTTGTAAATATCGTCTAATTCATTGAGATTAATTATTTTCTGTGATATAATTCTAAAATCTTTATGCAGAAGCTATGTTAATATCTTTATAACGAATTTACAAGATTAGTGTGGCAGAAATTTTGCAAAATGTCAAATAAATTGTGAGCATATATTATTATAATAAAATTTTATATTATAGAAGGGAAAACAAAGATGGAGTTTCTAAAAGATATTCTTAAAGGAGCAGTAATAGGGGTTGCAAATGCAATACCAGGAGTAAGCGGCGGTACTATGATGGTGTCAATGGGGGTTTATGACAATATAATTTATTGTATTACACATCTGTTTAAACAGTTTAAAAAGAGCCTGCTGATACTGCTGCCATATTTTATAGGAATGGCAGCCGGAATTGCCGGGCTTGCATTTTCTATTAAATCGCTGTATGCTAATTTCCCATTGCAGACGAGTATGGCATTTATAGGGCTTATTCTTGGTGGTATACCTATGCTTTATGAACATGTTAAAAAAACAACATTAAGGCTTGGACATATATTACTGTTCCTGGTTTTTTTTGTAGCAATAATAGCTATGGAGTATTTTGGTGGAAACGGACAGGATGTAACATTGTCTGTAGACCTGGTTTCAATTATTAAAATATTTTTTATTGGTGTACTGGCATCTGCAACAATGGTAATACCGGGAGTAAGTGGTTCAATGATGCTTATGATACTTGGGTATTATAATCCAATTATTAATGCAATTACAGATTTTATCACAGCATTGACAGCTGGGGACTGGGATACAGTAATAAATATATGTGGTTCACTTGTTCCTTTTGGAATTGGTGTGGTTATTGGAATATTTATAATTGCTAAAATTATTGAGCTTCTACTGAAACATTTTGAATCATACACATACTGCGCAATATTAGGGCTTGTAATATCATCTCCAGTTGTAATACTTATGGGTACTGATATGGCACGTGTTAATGTAATAGCAATAATTACAGGAATAATTGCACTTGCAGCAGGTGCATTAGCAGCAAAACAGCTTGGCAAGTAATTTTTGCAGGAATGGAGTGCTTATGGAAGAGAAAAGTAGAAGAGAATTAAGAAAAAAGATATGTGTCCATCTGACACTTGTGTTATGTGGCATTTTGTTCATTGTTTTTGCAGTACCTAAACTTGCAGGATTTTTTGCACCACTTATAGTAGCATGGATTATTGCAATAATGGCAAACCCACTTGTGCATTTCCTTGAAAAACGTATTAAGATAGTGAGGAAACATGGTTCAGCAATAGTTATTGTACTTGTAATCCTTATTATAATAGGACTGTTATATGCCTTGTTAAATACACTATTTGTCCAGATGAGTTCATTAGTTGAAAAACTGCCAGATATTTATGAAACTGTAATGGGAAATATACAAGCTTTTATGGAATCAATGCATGAGAAGTATAATATAATCCCTGCAAATATTAAAAACATTTTCTCAAATGATGACAGTAAGCTTAATGATTATATACTTGCGGCACTTGATTCACTGCAGGTAGATACTGTTTCAGCTGTAGGTTCTGTGGCAAGTTCGCTTGTTGATATGTTTATTATATCAATACTTACAATTATGATTGCCTATTTCTTTACTGCTGGCAATGATAAGATTAAAAATTTTGTAAAGAGCTGTATGCCTGAAGGTATAAATTCTTTTATTATGATAGTAAAAAATACAGTGTTTGTTGCACTTGGAGGATATATTAAAGCTTGTTTCCAGATAATGATAGTTATGTTTGTTATACTGCTTGCATTTTTCGTTGTTATGAATGTTGAGTATGCAGTTCCTATTGCACTTATAACGGCAATACTGGATTTCCTGCCATTTATTGGAACGGGGACTGTACTTATGCCATGGGCGGCTTATAGTATAATTACAGGTGAATATCCAAAAGCAATAGCACTTGTTGCAGCATATCTTGTGACAATGCTTGTAAGGAGGCTGCTTGAACCAAAGCTTGTAGGTGACAGCATAGGGATGAGCCCGTTCCTTACTCTTATATCAATGTTTATAGGATTCAGGCTTATGGGGGTATCCGGGCTGATACTTGGAATACCTGCTGGAATGATATTAAAAGAGTTTTATGAACAAGGGCTTATGGACAATACTATTAATGGAATAAAGATACTTGCCTCAGATATAAATGAGTATAGGAAATACTGGTAATTTAAAAATAAAGTTACACCTGGAATATATGGTGTAACTTTATTTTTATGGAATATTAAAGCCTGCTGTTATTCAAAATGGAAGTTTTTCTGGCTGTGGTTTCTGTCAACTGTAAAGTCACGTGTTGCAACTGACATAAATAAGCTGTTCATTATCTGGTATATAATAATTCCTATTACGGCTCCAATAAGGAAAATAACGTAGTCATCTATTGCGCATCTTCCAAGACCTGTTACCTGCTGGGCGGCTTCAAGTATAAAAGGAAATACAAGGTATGCCAGGAGTTGTAATAAAAAGTGGCGGTTTTTCAGGTATACCCTTGAGAAATATCCAAATGGAATACCAAAACATGCTATTTCTATTATATACAATATAACTGGTATTATATCCTGGTTTGTATTAAGCATTTCTTCTATATGTTCTGCTGTTGTCATAAATGGTACAAATATATGTGCTCCAAATTCTGGGGCATCATATGGCGGTACAAAAGGTGTTATAAAGTATTGTTTAAGAATTGCAAGTATATAAATTATTATAAAAAACTTACTCATCCTGTGGAAAAATAAATTAAAATCATCAAATCTCGGACCTCTGTCAAATAAATCCCTTATACAGCAATAAATAAAAGGAATAAGCCAGTTGGCAAGTATAAGGACTACTATTGAGTAGTCATATATTATCCACTGGTTTGGCTGTATAATATATACAATAATGCCAAATGCAAGTGAAGTGATTACCATAAATGATGCATGTATATAGTTGTAATCATAATTTAATGATGATTCAAGGAAAAAGTGTGATAAGCAAAGTGAGCTTATAATTGTAAATATAATTACTGTGTAGCGTTGTGGTATAAAGTAGTATATACATACTTCCATTATAAAGCATAAAAGGCTTAATAGTATTACAAGACTGCTTATATTAACTGACTGTTTGTTCATGATATTACCATCCTTACGTGTTTTAACTTTTATTATTATGTACCGCCTTATTAGTATACCACACTTTTTAGCATATGTGGATGGTGTTTATTGAAAAACAGGTAAAAATTTTACAATATGGTATATAAAATAGTAAAAATTTATTTTTTTAATTTATAGAATTGTATAATTTACAGATATTTTTTAACCTCATTAAGTAGACCTTGTAAAATACACGTTTTTTAAGCAGAGCCTGTTTTGCTAAGGCTAAACAAAGCGGCATTGAGGTTTGTTATTGGGCAAATAGCCAATGCCTGCTTGCAGGCAGAGCGGATTGCGGATATCCGCCTGGCTTTTGTCTTAAGGTCTTTTGGCAGATTTTTTATTAAAAATAAAAAAATATACTTGACATAATTTAATATATTTGGTATATTTAACAGGTCGCATGAAGTATATAGATTATATATGGACATGCTGGTATGGGATCTTAGCTCAGCTGGGAGAGCATCTGCCTTACAAGCAGAGGGTCACAGGTTCGAGCCCTGTAGGTCCCATTGCAGTGTAAACTGTATTAACTGAATATGGCGGGATAGCTCAGTTGGCTAGAGCACACGGTTCATACCCGTGGTGTCATGGGTTCAAATCCCTTTCCCGCTACTACATAACCCGGTAAGAATATTGCCGGGTTTTTCTATCATCAAATTAATATTGTGTGTAGACGGAGGTGTAAATAATTATGAGGGCTGGTATTGGTTATGATGTACACAGGCTGGAAGAAGGACGCCAACTGGTTCTTGGAGGGGTTGTTATACCATATGAAAAGGGGCTTCTTGGACATTCGGATGCAGATGTATTATTACATGCAATTATGGATGCACTTCTTGGTGCTGCGGCACTTGGTGATATAGGGAAGCATTTTCCAGATAATAATGACAAATATAAAGGGATATCAAGCCTTAAACTTCTTGGATATGTAGGAAAGCTTCTTGAAGAAAAATGTTATATTATAGAAAACATTGATTCTACAATAATTGCACAGAAGCCAAAATTAAGTGGATATATAGATAAAATGTGTGAAAATATTGCTGGTGTGCTTGGCATAGAACAAGACCAGGTAAATGTAAAAGCTACAACTGAGGAAGGGCTTGGGTTTACAGGGACAGGTGAGGGTATATCTGCACAGGCAGTATGTTCATTAAGTTCAATGTTTGACTATACCCGTGATGTTATGCAGCAGGATGGGCAAAAGAACTGTGGAGGCTGTAGTGGCTGTAGTAAAAATAATTTATAATAAAAACGTGTCTGTATTAACAGGCACGTTTTTTACGTGGAATTAGAGAAGACATATCAACTGTACTAAGTATGTCTGCAAATAATAATGGCAAATGGGTTTTTAATGTGGTAAAACATAGTAAAGATGGAACAATTACAGTTTGAATGTACTACAACTAGAAAGTATAAAAATATCAAAAAAAGCTTCTGTCTGGAATATATTGCCAGACAGGGGCAGTTTTTATAATTTAATATCTTTTAAAAGCTTGGCAAATGGGCTTTCATCTGCAGTTTCACTGCCTGGCTTGCCACCTGCCTTGTATTCATCTGGTATTTCATAAGTTTCATCTGTACTATCAGGAGTGTCTTCCATTACAGCTTTAATACTTAATGAAATCTTGCCACCTTCTGTACTAATGATTTTAGCTTTTACAGAGCTTCCAAGTTTAAGTACCTCTTTAGGGGATTTAATAAACTTACTTGTTATCTGTGATATATGGCAGAGACCTGTGAGCCCTTCACCAATATTAATAAATACACCATATGGTTCAATTCTTTCTACAATTCCTTCTGCAATAGAACCAACATCAAGACGTGCGGTTTTCTGTGCCTTTTCAGCTAATGCATGTTCTTTCTCAATGGTTTTGGCGGAAAGCACAAGCCTGTGCTCATGTGGGTCTGCGGTAATAATTACTGCATCAACTGTCATCCCAACATAACTTTCTGTATCTTCTACATATTGGAGTGCAAGCTGTGAAGCAGGTATAAATGCACGTATTCCTTTTACATATCCAACAACTCCTGAAGGTACAGATTCATTTATTTTTACTTTAAATACAGTTCCATTTTTATAGTCTTCTTTTAGTTCATCCCATACCAGTATATTATTGGCTTCTTTTAGTGAAAGGAGAACATTTCCGCTTGGATTTTCAGGGTCAAGTACCATTACTTTCAGGGTATCACCAATATTTATATCCTTTTTAATTGAAAATGCTGGGTCATTGCTACATTCTTCAAGCGGGATAATTCCCTCTGTATAATAATTAAGGTCAGCGGTTACTTCTGTATCAGATATGCCTATTACAGTTATTTCAATTATATCACCCTCTTTCAGGACTTTAAAAGAGCGTTCAAGTTCATTTTCAAAATCTTTCATCGACTGTCCATCCATAATAATCTGCCTCTCTTTCATAAAACATTCCAGGTTGCAAAAATATGTAACCTGGTTTTTTGATATAGATATTGTAAAGTATTCCACATATAATTACAAGCCCATAAAACATAGGTGTAAATTTATAAAATAATAACAAAATATTATGCTTGTCCAGTTTAGAATAAAGTATAATGAAATAAACAGTGTTATTGTGTATTAAAAAATAATTCTTATATAATATATCATATGTTAAGAATTGTATATTTATACATAGCAGTTCCAATGTACATAGAACCTGGGTTATATTTCCCTATAATAAACTATATTGTATAAAGCAGCAATCCTTAAAAGGACAGCCTTAAACTTTATATAATTTCTTTTTAATAAAAAAGTAAAGAATTTCTTTTTTATATATGGTATTCTTTAATAAAATGATATATCAATTATAATTATTTCCTTAGGAAAGAGGGGTACAAATGGAAAGTACAAATATTTTAGTAGTGGATGACGACCATGAAATAGCAGACCTGGTTGCAATCCACCTTAAAGGTGAGGGGTATAAATGCTTTAAAGCATATGATGGCAGGGAGGCAATCAGTATCTTTCAAAGAGAAAATGTAGACCTTGCAATACTTGACATTATGATGCCTGGAATTGACGGAAGGCAGGTGTGTGCAAAAATACGTGAAAATAGCACTATACCTATTATAATGCTTAGTGCACGGGATAGTGAGAATGATAAAGTAGCAGGACTTATAAATGGTGCAGATGATTATGTAACCAAACCATTTAACACAATGGAACTTGTTGCCAGGGTGAAATCGCAACTAAGGCGTTACCAGAATTTTGGCGGTGTCAAAGAGAAATCTACTGAATCAGTAGAACTTGAGAACCTGTGGATGGACAGAAGCCTGCACCAGGTTAAGGCATATGGCAGGGATGTAAAACTTACACCAATAGAATTTGATATATTATTCCTTATGGCATCGCATCCTAATAACGTCTTTTCAACAGATGAAATATTTGAGAGAGTATGGAAAGAAAAGAGCTTTGAAATGAGTAATACTGTAATGGTGCATATAAGAAGGCTTAGGGAAAAGATAGAACTAGAGCCAAGAAATGCACAAATTATAAAAACTGTATGGGGAGTTGGCTATAAGATTGAAGCGTAGTATTTACAGAAGCCTCAGGGGGGAGCTTGTTATTTACAGTATTATAAGTATGATGCTTGCTGTTGTTACAGAATTTACACTTGGCATTATTGTAGCAAAAATTGCGCGTTCTTTTGGGACAAAACGTATAAAGTATGGCAAAGATATGAATATAAGTCCAGATAAAACATATCCTCCAAAGGAATTTATTCCAAATTACCATGGTATAAGGCATTGGAATAAAGACACACTTATGGCAGTTATGTTTATTATACTTCTGCTTGGTTTTCTGCTGTTTATATTTTATTTTCTTCTACTTACAAGGCGTATTACAAAAGATATGAGTTATATTTCAAGTTATATTTCAAATATTGCATCAGGCGATATGGAGATACAGATAACAGGCATAAACAGGGAAGATGAGATAGGTGAAGTAGTTACACAGGTAAACCGCATGCATAGTGAAATAGAAAGGCTTATGAAGTCTGAACGTGAAGCATTACAGGCAAATAAAGAGATGATAACATGTGTTGCACATGATTTACGTACACCACTTACTTCTATTATTGGTTATCTGCAGCTTGCAACAGATGTTGAAAAGTACCCTGTAGAAGAGAGACAGAAATATGCAAGTATTGCTATGCGCAAAGCGGACAGGATGCAGGGGCTTATAGAGGAGCTTTTCAGTTATACAAAGCTTATGAGCGGAGAGATAACCCTTCATAGGAGCAGTATAGATATAGTTAAACTTGTTGAGCAGATGACAGAGGAATTTTATCCATTGTTTATGGAAAATAACCTTGAATATACATTAGAACAGAATGTATACAGCCTTATTTTGGATGTTGACGGGGAACTTATAGCAAGGGCAGTTTCAAATCTTATAAGTAATGCAGTAAAATATGGCAAGGATGGCAAGGCAGTATACATTGAACTTGAGAAATATGATAGTGAATTACAAATACGTGTAACTAATTTTGGGCTAATAATTCCAGAAGACAGCGTAGAACATATTTTTGACAGGTTTTACAGAGTTGAGAGTTCAAGGTCTTCACAGACTGGAGGAACTGGCCTGGGTCTTAATATAGCACAGGAGATAGCTGTACTACATGGAGGAAAGATTACTGTAAGAAGCGGGATTAATGGAACATGTTTTACTATTGCCCTTCCAATAGATAACTGCAGTGATGGCAATGATGTGGAAAAAGATTAATAAAATGGAGGTTGTAAACATATGAAAATAAATCCAGTATATGGGAAAGAGGTAAAACTAAGGGTACGTTCATTGAAATTTGCAATGACTATACTTTTCTTTAACCTTGGACTTATTGCAATAGCACTTTTAGGTTTTGAAGTATTTTTCAATGTAAATATGAATTACAGGATAGATTATTCAGGAGCAACACAGGTGTACTTTATAATTATATGCCTTGAAGCGGCGATGGTTGCATTCCTTGTGCCTGTATTTACGGCAGGCAGCATAGCTGGTGAGCGGGAGAAACAGACACTTGAAATACTGCTTACAACAGTATTAAAACCAGGACAGATAGTTATAGGAAAGCTTATGTCATCAATAAGCATGGTAGTGCTGCTTGTATTTTCAAGCCTTCCTGTTATATCTATAGTGTTTACTATAGGTGGTATAAATATTACAGACCTTATGCAGTTTGTGCTTCTTATAATTATAATGTCATTATTTATAGGTAGTATGGGTATATTTGCATCTGCATTGGTTAAAAGGGCAGTTCCAGCCACAGTATTATCATTTGTTATGGTTGGAATAGTATGCGGGCTTACAGCAATAGGTGTGCTTATAGCTAATACAGGGGCTAATATATACTATTACAACATGCAGAATATTAACGCTAATATAAAAGTGCCTGATGTTACCTGGGCAGCATATCCTCTGCTTATAAATCCTGCATTTACCTTGATTGATATGGTACTTAAAAATTATGGAGCTATTGATATGGTTTCAAAGCTTGGACCTGGCCTTAATGGCAAACTGCTTCCTTTTGTTGAAGACTACTGGTTTTTATGCAGCATGGTACTACAAATTTTATTTACCTTGTTGTTTATAAAACTTGCAGCATTGCTTCTTGACCCATTAAGAAGAAAGGAAAGAAGCAGGAAAGTAAATAAAAAAGATAAAAAGGAAAAACATAAAAAGAAACAGGCAGCATTGCCAATGTTAATACTGGCAGTTATATTAAGCCTTGTTCCAGCTAATACAGATACAGCATCTGCTACTATAAAAACAAAACAATTAGATGCTAATGGGCAGATAAAAATTAGTAAAGATGATATTACTGCAACTATTGGAATTGGATATAAAGGCAAGACCAAGTATGAAAGATATATAAAAGTGGATGCTGTTATAGAAAATAAAGGCAGTGATTTTACAGGGAAAATCAGGATAGAGTGTTCAAGATCTGATGCAGATGGTTCTGTAGCTGTACAGAAAGCATTTGCGGCTGCTTCTGGTGAAACAAAAAGAGTACAGTTTGCATCAGCAAGCATAGAACCAGATGCGTATATAAAAGTTTCTATATGTGATGAAGAAGATAATGTAATATGTTCTGAATATGTCAGTACTAAATGGAACTACGATACAATCTTATATATTGGTACATTATCTGATAACCAGGACAGCCTGGATTATATATCAAGCGGGCTTGCAGCAGATAAGAACGCATTTGATGCTAGTGATGACGGGCTGGTATTCCAGCTTGGAATTGATGATATTACAGAAGATTATAAAATACTTGATAGCCTTGATATTATAATAATAGATGATTTTGATACAAGTAAGTTTTCAGATATACAGATTGAAGCGATAAAGGCATGGGTAAGTAATGGAGGCACACTTTTCCTTGGAAGTGGTGCAGATGCTGATAAAGTGCTTAAAGCGTTTTCTGGAAAAATGTTAAATGGGACAATAGGGTCTGTTAAGCAGATTAATACTAACTTTGGCATATCAAGGAAGAAACTTACAAGCCTTCTTGGTGAAAACCGTGCCAACAGAAAGGTTCCACTTGATATAACACAGATTAATATTAAGGGTTCTGAGCCAGTATTGTCAGATGGAAGGAATAATCTTATAAGTTCCCTGGATTATGAGAATGGCAATATTTTGGTTTCAGAGTTTTCATTAGGTTTAAGTTCTGGGACAGCTGCTCTTTATGGGCCAGTAATTACAGATGTAATTAAAAATAATATAAGTGACAAATTAAAATCAAATACCAGGGAAGGTTTTAATCCGTGGTCATCATATTCTAATATTTACACATACCAGTATGAGGTGCTTAATTTAAATGAAACAGATTCGCTTCCTAATATTAAGCTTTATGCTGTAATTCTGCTTGTATATGTAATTATTGCGGGACCTGTGGCTTACATTATTACTAAGAAAAAAGATAAAAGGAATTTGTTGTGGCTTATAGTCCCGGTACTTTCAGTAGCATTTTCGGTTACAATTTATTTGATAGGAACAAGTACACGTATACAGAGACCATTTATAAATTATGTTTCAACAATAAAACTGCCAGAGAAAGCTGGTGGGAAGAATAATGTAAATACACAGTTTACGCTTACAAGCCCTTCCAATAAATCATATGAAGCTGTGCTTCCAGCTAATGTGGCTATATCTCCTGCTATGACCAACGGATATTATTATTCACCATCTGACATGGATAGTAACAAATATGATTATGGCGTAGAATATGGTGCTAATAACACTAAGCTTCTTTTAAACAGCCTTGCTGCGTTTGAAAGTGTTGGGTTTGAGATGGAAAATAAAAGTACTACTAAAGGGACTGTGGAAATAGATGTAAAGAAGAATGAAAAACAGATTTCTGGCTATATAAGCAACAAAATGTCATGTGGGCTGGAAGATTGTATTTTCTATTACAAAGGGGATATGTACTATATAGGAAACCTTCCAGCTGGAAAGTCTGTTGATATTTCAAAACAGAAAGAATATAAAGAAAGCCAGTATTCATTTGATTTTGAAAGCCAGTTAAGTGCTGTATTAGGTGGAGGTTTTTATAGTAATGATATTGATATCCAGTTAAAAAGAAAAATTGGAATGCTGCATACATTTGTTGCTAATAACAAGCTATATGATACATGGTTCTATGGTTTTACAGAAGAAGGTACAGAAGCCGGCTTTACAGATAATTTTTCTTTTGATAAGTATGGTGAAACTGGTGTATATAAGATAGCACAAGTCGAAGAAACATTTGGTGGATATGATGTTATAGGTTCACTCGAACAGTATGCTGTGGATTATGATAGTGCACATTCTAATGGATACTATGTATATGACCCATCAATTAGTAATTTTGAAGTAACATATAAATTTCCAGAGAATTTTACTCTTAAAAGACTTATTTATAATAGTGAGACTGCAGGAGGAGCAGAATTTAAGATAAAGAAGTATGGATATTCTGAATATGCATTTCCAGGTATTGCCAAGGTTAAGGATAAAGATACAGGGAAATATGTGAAATTGCTGGAATCAACAAAGAAAGCAGATATAAAGGATATTGAAAAGTATCTTGAGCCAGATGGAAGCCTTAAGATATATTATGATATAAATTCAAGCGTACTGTTAAATGTACATGGTCCTGATACATTCAGCCAGCCTACATTGCCAAGGGTAAAGCTTGCAGGCACATATAAAAACGCAAAAAGAAAATCCAGATAGTAAAAAGACTGGCAGCAGGAGGGTAAAATGGTAAAGATAGAGAAATTGTATAAACACTATGGTAAGTTTGTTGCATTAAACCATCTGGACCTTTCTATTGGGAAAGGTGAGCTTTTTGGCTTTGTAGGGCCTAATGGCGCAGGGAAAACTACGACAATGCGTATAATATCAGGTCTTCTAAAAGCAGACGGGGGTTCAGTGCATGTTGCTGGCGTAAATGCATTAAAGGATAACCAGAATTTAAAAAGGAAGATAGGGTATATGCCAGACTTCTTTGGTGTATATGATAACCTTAAAGCAATAGAGTATATGGAGTTTTATGCATCTATATATGGCATTACTGGTGAAAAGGCAAAGAGTATGTGCCTGGAACTTATGGACCTTGTAAATTTAAGTGACAAAGCAGATTTTTATGTTGATGGTCTTTCAAGAGGTATGAAACAGAGGCTGTGCCTGGCAAGAAGCCTTGTGCATAACCCGGAACTGCTTATACTTGATGAGCCGGCATCCGGGCTTGACCCAAGGGCAAGGTTTGAGATGAAAGGAATACTTAGGAACTTGCATGACATGGGTAAAACTATAATTATAAGTTCGCATATTCTTTCAGAGCTTGCTGAAATGTGTACTACCATAGGTATTATAGATAAAGGCAATATGGTAACTAAGGGGACTGTTGAGGAGATAATGCAGAAACTTAGCACATCAACCCCATTAAAAATACATGTTACAGGCAATGTGGAAACAGCAGTGCGTATTATTAAAGAAAACCCACAAGTTGAGAATCTTTCAATTAATGGTCCTGATATAACTGTATCATTCAATGGTGTTGAAGAGGATGAGGCAGGGCTTTTATCAAAGCTTATAAATAATGATGTAAGGATTTCTTCTTTTATGCGTGAAACTGGTAATCTTGAAGAGGTATTTATGATGGTAACTGCCAAGAAGGAGGTTCTGGACTGATGCAGAAAGTTGTTCTTACAGAACAAGATACAGTGATAGCCAGTTTTTTAAAAACTATTGCAAAGCGCAAAATGCTGCAAAGGTGGATACTGTGCATGGCATGGTCTATAACTGTAACAGCATTTATGGCATTTGTATTAAACATTACAGCAATATTTGTACCAATTTATAATGCTCCTTTATATGGATTGTTTATTATAATTGCAGGTTTAATTATACCAGTTATATATATAATAGTTAAGCGCACAAGCCTGTATGAAGCAGCAAGGTATGCGGATAAGGCGGGTCTTAAGGAAAGGCTTGTTACAAGTATTGGATGCCAGGGTTCAGATGAGGGTTTCGCAGGTCTTCTTAAAGAAGATACAATCAATGAAATAAACTGTTTTGACAAAAAACTACGGCTTCCGCTGGTTTATCCATGGAAAAGATATATAGCATCATGTTTATTTATAAGTTTATTTATAATATGTATATTTATACCATCCCAGGCTAAGAGAGATGCAGATTTTCTCCATAAGCTTGCTAAGCAGGCAGAAGAAATAAAGGATAAATTAGAAGAAGCAGAGAAGCTTATTGAAAAGGTTCCAGAAAATGAAATTGCTAAGGAGGAGGCTGCAAAGCTTAAAAAAATTTTTGAAGAAGCCAAGCAGGAACTTACAGAAGCAAAGAATACCAATGATATAAAAAAGGCAGAAGAAAGGCTTGGAAGCAAACTGAAACAGGAACTTGCAGAAGCAGATAATAAAGGGCTTGTTAAAGCAGCACAGCCACTTGTGCCTGGTACAGACCTTGAGGCAATGGCAGATTTTAATAAAAAGCTTACAGAACTTGCAGAGAAAAGTGGTCTTGGCAATGATATGGTTAATGAGCTTAAAAGCGTAAGTGAAAGCCTGACAGCTGAAGAGATGAAGGAACTTCTTGATAATCTTGAAAAAGCAATGGAAGATGGTGAGATTACATCAGGGGAAATTGCGGATGCACTTTCTGGAATACAAAATGGTGATGCACAGATGGCATCTGCAACAATTTCAGCATCTGCGTCTTCTAATCCAAGTTCTTCTTCAAGTGCATCATCAACGCCTTCTCCAAGCAGTACTCCATCAGCAGGAAATGGCAGTGGAAATGGTGCAGGCAATGGTAATGGAAACGGCAATGGTAATGGAAATGGTACAGGAAATGGCAGTGGAAATGGAACCGGCTCTGGTTCTGGAATGGGGCAGGGCAGTGGCGGCGGCTGGAATATGGGAAGCAGTGAAGGACTGGAACGTAAAGAACAGCCAGATAAAGGAGAAGTAGTCCATCTTACGGGTAAAAAAGAAGGAAATGATGATAACCTTACAGGCAAGAAAAATGGTGATGCCAAGATTACACAGAAAGACGGCCAGAAAGGTGGTGCATCTTCTGGGATTAAGGCAGACCTTGATTCTGTAATAGGTGAATACAGTAGTGAAGCATATGCAAAGGTAAACAGTAATAAAGTCCCATCTGCTATGAAAGATGTTGTAAAAGAGTATTTCAGCGGTTTTGGACAATAGTATAATAGTGTATTGGATGGAGATGGGGGCTGACGCAGTTTCCAACGTGCATGGACAGACATATTCCACCCAGGTGCACGCTCCCGCTACGATAGCCCCGCAGTGGCGCATAACAGCCCAATGTTTCTGCAAAACAAATGTTTTGTAGAAACATTCAAAACGGGCTCTAAGCGCCAGCGGTGCTAAAGTGCCCCTTTATGGAATAATGTCTGTCCATGCACATATGGAAATCTGCTGTCTGTCTAAAACCCGTCAAAATGACACTAAACAAAATGATACTAAATAAAGTGACATTAAATAAAATAGCACTAAAGGTAAAAATTTAATTTCATTAAGCAAGCTTTTAAAATACACGCTTTTAAGTGGTGGGTTTGATTTACCAGGGATTTTTTGTGACTTCATAAATAAAAGGGTTTATGGATGTTTGGAAATAAAAATTTACACAAAGATTATATTACTCTGGCAAGTTCCAAATGTTTTACCAAAAGGCAGCTGTTTGGGGGCGCTGGTGTTTAAGCCCCGTATTAAATGTTTCTGTGAAACATTTGTTTTGCAGAAACATTGGGGCTTTATGCACCACTGCGCATCCCATCCAAGCGAAATGCGTGCAAAGCCATGTGTAACATGGCTTTTTGTTGGTAAAATTTTGGAACTGACAGAGCCATTAAGTTTGTGTATTTTTATTTTCAAATGCCTCAAAGATTTAAGAAATGGAAGGAAATAATATGGCTGATAAAGAAAATATCAATAATATAATTGAGAATATGAGGGCATGTGAACAAGAGATTGCCAAGGCAATTATAGGGCAGGAAGATGTTGTCCATGAGATTATACTTGCCATACTTGCTGATGGTAATGTACTTCTGGAAGGAGTTCCAGGACTTGGCAAGACACAGCTTGTCAAGACTATTTCAAAGGTTCTTGACTTATCTTTTTCAAGGATACAGTTTACTCCTGACCTTATGCCTGCAGACGTTACTGGAACTAACCTTATTATAAAGGAAGGGGGAAACAATGTATTTAAGTTTGAACAAGGTCCCGTATTTGCCAATATAGTCCTTGCAGATGAGATAAACAGGGCTACCCCGAAGACACAGGCGGCAATGCTTGAAGCTATGCAAGAAAAAACTGTGACAGTTGGAAAGAACACTTATCCTCTGCCATCACCATATATGGTACTTGCGACACAGAACCCTATTGAAAATGAGGGTACTTACCCGTTGCCAGAGGCACAGCTTGACCGTTTTATATTTAAAATTAATATGGAATTTCCAACACTGGATGAACTTAAAAAGATTATGGATATAACTGTAACTAATACAAAGCCTGTGTTAAATCCAGTATTAAATGGCAGTGATATTATAGAGATGAGGGAACTTATAAGAGATATACCTGTTGCTGTTGCTGTACAGGAATATGCACTTAAAATAGTCTTAGGTACACATCCTGAACTTGCAGACTCACCAGCAGGTGTAAAGAAATACCTGGATGCAGGAGCAAGCCCAAGGGCAGCACAGGCAATTTTCCTTACAGCTAAGGCAAGGGCTCTTTTAGATGGAAGATATAATGTTTCATTTGATGATGTAGATGCAGTTGCTCTTCCAGCACTGCGCCACAGGGTAATGGCAGGTTTTGAAGCAGTTTCAGAAGGAATAGATATTGATGATGTCTTAAAAGAATTGATTAAAGGGTTAAAGCAGGGATTATAATGGAAGAAAAAATTTTTGACGGGTCTTTTTTCAGGGGGCTTGACAGGGTAAAACTTGTTACAAGGATTACAATGCAGGGTGGCAGAAGTGGTATGAGAAAGTCTGCTGCCAAGGGAAGCAGCGTTGAATTTGCCGATTTCAGGGAATATGTGCCAGGTGATGATATTAGAAGGATTGACTGGAACACATATGGCAGGATGGATAAACTTTTTGTTAAACTTTTTGTAGAAGAAAGAGAAGCTTATTATTCTGTAATTATTGATACAAGTAGTTCTATGGACTTTGGGACTCCAAGCAAATGGGTATGTGCAGCAAGGCTTGCTGGCGCCATAAGTTATATGGCACTTAACAATCTTGACAGGGTGCGCCTTTCTGCAATATGTGAGGATAAAATAATAAACAGCAGTGATTTTACAGGGAAACAGGGTTTTAATAAAGCAATGTCCTGGCTTGGCAACATGGAATTTGAAGGAAAGACTGATTTATATAAAAGCATAAGGGGAATACCATTTAACCAGAAGGGTGTAACTGTTATAATATCAGATTTGTTCAGTGCTGGTACTACAGATGAAAATATAGAGGGGATAGCAGATACAATACGTTATTTAAGATATATGAAACAGGAAGTCCTCGTTCTGCATGTATTGTCACCGGAAGAGATGGAGCCATCACTTGAGGGCACTATAGGGCTTGAGGATTTAGAAACAGGTGATATATTGCGTGTAACTGCAACAAGCCATCTGTGTAAACAATATAAACAGGTGCTTGACAGGTTTCTTGGAAAGGTGAAAGAGTGCACAAAACATTACCAGGCACATTATATACCAGTCTGCAGCAATGAAACAGTAGATACATTTATATATAAAGGTATAAGAAGCGGGCAGCTTGAAAGCTTTTAAAACGGAGGCGGGTTTATGGGAATTATAAGGTTATGGCCAGTAGCACTGGCTGTTTTTATACCAGGTATTATATTATTGTACCTTTTAAAACAGAAAGTGGTAAACCAGAAAATATCTGCATTAAACCTCTGGAAAGAAGCATATGAAAATGTACAGGCATCTACACCCTGGGAAAAGTTCCGTAACAATATACTTATGTATATGCAGATAGCAGCCCTGTTATTATTAATATTGGCACTGATGTCACCTTATATTACAGGAAGTGGCAGTGAGTATTCCAATGTACTTATTATAATAGATAACAGTGCAAGTATGTCAGGACTTTATTCAGAGGATGAAAGTAAACTTGATGTTGCTAAGGAACAGGCAGCAGATTATGTAAATTCTAATGATGGTACAAGATATACAATAATGACAGTATCAAATACCCCAGAACTTATAATTTCTGGTTCAGATGATAAAGGCAGGGTGTCAGATGCGGTAAATAATGTAGAAACTACTGATATTGTGGGTTCTCTTGACCAGGCTGCAAGTATGGTACAGTCACTTGTTGCAGCATGGAAGAGTTATAAGGTTATAGCATTTACAGACAGCAGTGCCAATATGCAGAACATTAACTGTGAAGTAGTAGACTTAAGCATACAGGGGAATAACGGGGCAATACAAAGTTTAAGCCATACTGTTTCAGAAGATGGTACAGTAAAAGTAATGGCAAGGGTAGATAATTATGGAAGTAACAGCCTTAATACAGATGTTAACCTGTATATAGGGAACAAGCTTTATGATATACAAAATGTAACAGTAGAAGCAGGTGAAAGCAGTATAGTATATTTTAAGGATATTGCTTCAGGAAAATATAATAGTATACTTGCAGGAAATACCCCATACCTTATGGCAGAATTAAATTCAAAGGATATGCTTGCAGGAGACAATATTGTATATGATATACTTGACAATGGCAGTGAAAATAAGATACTTCTAGTTACAGATAAGAATACATTCCTCGAAAAGGCATTAAAAATTTCAGGCAGCCAGACGATAGACAAGGTGCAGCCAAAGGATGCAGAAGCAGCAGATATAGAAGAATACAGCCTGGTTGTATATGACGGGGTGTTGCCTGGTGAATTATCTGAAACAGGAAATATTATATTTATTAACCCGCCTGCTTCTGATGTAAAAAAGGAAACAGAAGGCTGGCAGAAAGATATATTTATATATGGAAAGAAAAGCAAAAGCAGTGTTATAAGGACATTGAAAGGGAATGTTACAGAATATATAGAAGATTATTCGTTTAGCAGCCTTGATGTGCTTGGATTTAAAACACCTAAGTGGGCAAAAGCCTTTTTTGAAACTGGCAGCAAGCTTTCAGCTGGTTATCTTGGCAACTATAATGGCAGAATGGTTGCAGTAATAGGATTTGACCTGCATAATACAGATTTTCCATTACAAACGGAATTTCCTATATTTATGTATAACCTTCTGCGTGAAACAATGTCTGCAAGGATAGCAGAGAAGTCTGTATATAATGCAGGGGAAGCTGTAAGTATACAGAAAAAGGGCAAGTCAGAAAAAGTGGTAGTAACAAAGCCTGATGGTACAAAAGAAAATTACAACCTGGAAGGTGGCACAGTAGTTTTTGCAGATACCATAGATGCGGGTTTGTATAGTATAAAGGAGGATGATGGAGAGATGTATTTTATTGTACCATTTCCAGAAGAAGAATCAGATGTTCTGAAAGAAACAGTAATTACATCTGATAAAAACACAAAAACAGATGTAAATAAGACATTAAGTGGCAGTATTTCTAAGAAAATGGTGGTACTTCCTGTACTTGCGCTGCTTCTTGTACTTCTTATGGCAGAGTGGATAGTATACAGGAAACGTCTGTAGATATTTGGCATGGAGGCTGGTTTATGAAAATTGCTGTACAATATCCAATGATATTATTATTAATACCTGTTACCATAGTTATAATGCTGCTTATATCGCATGGTTTAAGGGTTGGCAACAAGGTGCGTAAAGGGTTTATTATAGGTATAAGGATTTTGCTGCTTTGTTTAATTATAGGAGCTATGTCAGATATATCAGTTAATGTAAGTTCTAAAAATACTGGCACAGTATTCCTGGTTGATGTTTCAGAAAGTTTTTCAGCAAATAAGGATGAAGCTGTTAAAATGGTGAAGGATGCACTAGGCAGCCTTCCAAAAGGAAACAGGGCAGCAGTTGTTGCGTTTGGTTCAGACGCAAGGATTGAACAGTTTATGTCTGATGCCAATATGTTTTCAGGCATAGAGACAATGCCTGTAGTTACAGCTACTAATATAGAGAAGGCTGTAAGGGCTGGAATGGCTCTTTTTGATGATGACGAAGCGAAGCGTCTTGTACTTATAACAGATGGCAACCAGAATGAGGGGCAGCTGGATAAGATGAGTGCTGTGCTTATGGCAGAAAATGTAGAAACCAATGTTTTAAAAAAGGATTTAAAAATTGACAATGAATCTTATATATCAGACCTGTCAATTCCAGAAAAGATACAGGCAGGGGATAAATTCAGGGTACAGGTAGAGGTTGAAAGCACAACTAAAACTAATGCAATACTACAGTTATATACAGGAGGCAAGCTTAGCAAGCAGGAGAATGTAACATTACAAGAGGGAAGTAACTCATTTATATTCCAGGATACAAGAAAGGAAGAAGGATTTGCGGAATATAAGGCAGTAATAATACCTGATAAAGATACAATAAATGTAAATAATGAATATTCTGCATTTACGGAAGCAGGCGGGGCAGAAAGGGTATTGCTTATTGAAGGTGCAAGAAATGAGGCAAGGGAGTTTAAAAAGCTTCTGGCTTCTGCCAATATCCAGTTTGATGCCGCCACTCCAGCAGCAGCGCCAAAGAATATTGAAAGCATGAATAAATATAAATGTATTATTATGGAAAATACTGTTGCAGATAACCTGCCTGCTGGATTTATTAATTCCCTGGATTCTTATGTAAAAGATTATGGCGGAGGCTTTATTGCTATAGGTGGCAGAAGAAGTTTTGCGCTGGGTGGTTATAAGGATACACCTATAGAAGATGTGCTTCCTGTAAATATGGATATTTCACAGGATAAAAAGATACCTGAGATGGCAATGGTAATGGTTATTGATAAGTCGGGAAGCATGTCAATGGGTGATGGTGGCAACAGCAAGCTGGATATGGCAAAAGATGCTGCTGCATCTGCTATAGATAACCTGCGTGATACCGACAGTGCAGGTGTTATATCGTTTGATGACAAATATATGTGGAATGTAAAGATACAGAAAGCAACAGATAAAGAAGATATAAAAAGTGGTATTTATGGTATAAAAGATGGTGGAGGTACAAGTATATACCCTGCATTAAGAGAGGCTTATGATAAGGTTAAGGAGCTTGACTGCCAGATAAAGCATATAATACTTCTTACAGACGGACAGGATGGATTTTATAGTGCGTATCCTTCACTTATTGAAAAACTGGAGAAGAATAATATAACACTTTCTACTGTTTCCATAGGAACTGATGCTGATGATAATTTCCTGCAGAAACTTGCAGAATTAAGCGGTGGCAGGTTTTATAATACTGATGCAGGGTCAGAACTTTCCAGGATATTTGCGCAGGAAGTTTATCTGGCACAAAAAGAATATATAGTAAACAGGGTATTTACGCCTATAATAAAAAGCACAGGCAGCATACTAGGCGGAGAAGTACAAGAAGGTCTTCCGGCAATGGCAGGATATATTGCAACAAGCATAAAGCCAGAAGCACAGCAGGTACTTTCTTCTGATAAAGATGATGACCCTGTGCTTGCATGCTGGCAGTATGGGCTTGGACGTACAGTGGCATTTACTTCTGATATAACAAACCAATGGACTGGTAACTATGCATCATGGAATGGTTATCCTGGTTTCTGGAAAAGTATAGTGAACTGGGTTACAGATATTGCTGAAGAAGAAGGCAGTAAAGTAAGTATATTACAAGAAGGCAGTGAGGGCAGAATTGTATATACTACTCCCGAGTATTCAGGAAAGACAAAAGTAACAGCATTATGTACAGGAGAAGATGGGGAAAAGAAAGAAATAGAGCTTAAAGCTACATCACCAGGAGTATTTGAGGGAAGTACAGGGGTTACAGATACAGGTATTTATTCAATAAATATTAAAAATACAGAAGATGGTGTTGTAAAAGATTCCAAAAATACAAGGCTTGCAATGCAGTATTCACAAGAATACAGATTTGCGGATGTAACAGACTGCCTTGACAGTTTTGTAAGCCAGACATCAGGAAAATTTATAGATAACCTTGATGGTATATTTGACAGCAGGCTGGACAAAGTATCAGCATATAAAAATATTACACTTCCATTGTTAATTGCTGCAGTGGTATTATTCTTAATTGATATTACGTACAGAAGGCTTGATATCAGGCTTGGCGCAAAGCTTGCAGCTGTAGTGCATGGCAAGGTGGCAGCAATTTCAGGTGCTGCGGCAGAAAAGGCAGGGAAAGCAGCAGAAGCTGTTAAAGAAAAAGCAGCAGATAGCAAAGCAATAACAGCTGCAAAAGAAACAAAGCCAGCAGAAAATAGTACAAGTACAGGGAAAGTTAAAGCATCCGGTGCGGCAAGCCAGAGTAAAGACAAGGGCAGCAGGCGTAAGAAGAAAGAAGATACACAAGATATGCTTGATATAGGAAGCCTTCTTGCTAAACAGAAAGAAAGGGAACGATAAGACAGACATAGACAATAATATATATGCAATATAGCCGGAACAACAATTTATTATAATAATCAAAACTGGGCTGCCGCTTTAAAAAATAAAATTTCATAGAGCGGCAGCTTTATTTTGATTTTCTTACAATACATTTCCATCTGCAAGTGTCTTAAGAATTTTTTCCACTTCTGTAACCGCTGCTTTATTTGCAATCGAAATTGTTTCTTCTGTCACTACCAAGATAATTCT
>Ga0137308_100246_pt1 | contig 100514 bp, 92 predicted proteins | sample Inofrocosms_June_FD_97181 | JGI IMG/M metagenome (GOLD analysis project Ga0137308, IMG submission 97181) | Mouse cecal microbial communities from Vienna, Austria - N-Acetylneuraminic and N-Acetylglucosamine D2O microcosms_June | ecosystem: Host-associated > Mammals > Digestive system > Large...
AAAAATCCCGGATCAAAAGCTTCTGGCTGGTAATGCTGTTGCTCTCCTCTTTGTCGCCGTCTTCCCTGGACAGGCGCACATAGCCGCACGCTTTCCACATTTTTGTACTGCCACACGCCGTGTTATTCACATTTTAGGCGTATGTACGCAAGCATACGCTCCTCCAAAGATACCTCCGTATCCGCAAAGGCAGTCTCTACCGTATAGTCCCCATAGCGGTAGCTGTATGTCTGGCAGCCGTCGCGGGTATGTTCACACGCTTCGTGCGCCTGCTGTGCATGTGTCTTTTCCATAATAATATGACAAACCTCCATTTTATTTTTATATTTGGTTCCCTGTGATGCGCGGCTGCTTTATTTTATGTAGCGTGTCTGCCGCATATGCCTGCACGTCCGGCGTCTTTTGATCTTACATCATATTCACAGTTTTTTTCAACAAAAAAATCTAGTAAAAATGCGCGAAACAAGTAAAATTAAAATCACAAAAACACTAACAACGTCAACTACGATAAACAAGAAAAGGAGAGACAGCATGGCAATCATTTTTAATGAAAAGACAAAGGAATTCCATCTGTACAACGACCAGGTCAGCTACTTGATGAAAGTAATGCGCAACGGGCAGATGGGCCAGCTTTATTTTGGGAAACGAATCCCGCAGAAGGAAAACTATGACTATCTGACAGAAAATGCATACCGCCCGGTAACGGCTTATAAATATGAAGGGGAATATTCGTTTACACTAGAGCATTTAAAACAGGAATACCCTTCTTATGGAACGTCAGATTTTCGGATGCCTGCTGTAGAGATCCTACAGGAAAACGGCAGCAGAATCACCGATTTTCAATATGTATCCCATAAAATCTATGCCGGAAAGCCGGCGCTGCAAGGACTTCCTGCAACCTATGCCGAGTCGGATGACGAAGCCGATACGCTGGAAATCCTGCTTCGCGACGAACTGCTTCAAGTAGAAATGACGCTGCTTTATACGATCTTTCAAAAGGAAAACGCGATCGCGCGCAGTGTCCGCTTCCAAAACAACGGAACACAAAACCAGCAGATTACAACCGCTATGAGCCTTTCTTTGGATCTGCCGGATGCCGATTATGAATGGCTCCAATTTTCTGGTGCCTGGGGACGGGAACGATATGTAAAAAAACGCAGGCTGGAACAGGGCATTCAGTCGATCGGAAGCACGCGCGGCGCTTCAGGCCATATGCACAATCCGTTTGTCGTTTTAAAGCGTCCTGCGGCAGATGAATTCCAGGGGGAAGTTATGGGCTTTTCCTTTGTATACAGCGGAAACTTTTTAGCACAGGCAGAAGTCGATACCTTCCAGGTCACACGCATGATGATCGGTATTCATCCTGAAAGCTTTTCTTGGTGCTTAAAGCCGGGCGAGAGCTTCCAAACGCCTGAGGCTGTCGTTGTCTATTCTGACAGCGGTATGAACCAAATGAGCCAGACGTTCCACCGGCTGTACCGTACCCGCCTTGCGCGCGGCTACTGGCGTGACAAAGAACGCCCGGTTTTGTTAAACAACTGGGAAGCTACTTATTTTAACTTTACCGAAGAAAAGCTGTTAAACATCGCACAGACTGCAAAAGACGCCGGCGTGGAATTGTTTGTACTGGACGACGGATGGTTTTCCACACGGTGCGGCGAGACGAGCGGGCTTGGCGACTGGTGGCCAAATACAGACCGCCTGCCAAACGGCATCAAAGGGCTTTCTGAAAAAATCGAAGCGCTTGGCATGAAATTCGGACTATGGTTTGAGCTGGAAATGGTAAACAAAGACAGCGAGCTCTACCGTGCGCACCCGGACTGGATCCTGCATACGCCAAACAGGCATGTTTCGCATGGCAGACAGCAGTATGTACTGGACTTTTCCAGAAAAGAGGTCGTAGATTATATCTATGAAATGACGGCAAAGATCCTGCGGGAATCTAAGATTTCCTATATTAAATGGGATATGAACCGCAATATTACAGAATGCTATTCGATCGCATATGAAGCCTGCCGCCAGGGTGAGATCTTCCACCGCTATATTCTGGGCTTTTATGACCTGTACGAACGGCTGACCAGCGAGTTTCCGCATATTCTGTTTGAATCATGCGCCAGCGGCGGCGGCAGGTTCGATCCGGGACTGCTGTACTATGCGCCGCAGGCATGGGCAAGCGACGATACGGATGCCGCTGAGCGCCTTAAGATCCAGTACGGCACTTCCTACGCTTACCCGCTTAGCTCAATGGGCGCACACGTATCGATTACGCCAAACCACCAGTTAAACCGCATGACGCCTTTAAAAACACGCGGGGATGTCGCATGTTTTGGCGCGTTTGGCTATGAGCTGGACTTGTCGCAGCTTAGCGAAAGTGAGATGGAAGAGGTCAGACAGCAGATCGTATTTGTGAAAAAATACAGAAAGCTGCTTCATTCAGGCACTTTTTACCGTCTGCTGAGCCCGTTTGACGGCAACATTACCGCATGGATGGTCGTATCCGAAGACAAAAAGCACGCAGTCGCAGCCTATTTTAAAGTGCTCAACGACATTAACTGTGAATTCCGCAGAATCCGCCTGCAAGGGCTGGACGCGTCTATGTGCTACCGCGCGGTCGATGAGGCTGGAAGAAGCGAGAGCTTTTACGGCGCAGAGCTGATGCAGATCGGCTTGATTGCTACCGACTCATCCGCCGGACAGGTGATCGGAGACGAATCGCTGTGCACCGATTTCTGGTCTAAAATCATTCTGCTGGATGCGGATGAAGCTTAATGAAAATGAATCGAAAGGAAGCGTACAAACAACATGACACCGCAAAAATGGAAACGAATCGCAATGGCATTTTTTGGCGTAATCGTCACCGGGCTGTGTATCGGCTCATTTCAAAAAGCAAACCTGGGCGCTGACCCCTTTACCTGCTTTGTGACAGGGATCGCCAATGTTTTCCATTCTACCTACAGTGTTTTTTACTTAATCGTAACCGGAGCGCTGTTAGTTGCCGTATTTTCTGTAGAGCGGCACTATATCGGGATCGCAACGATCATCAACCTGTTTTTTACAGGCACAGCGGCGGACTTTATGTACCGTCTGCTAGACCGTTTGTTTCCAGAGCCGTCCATGCCGGTACGCATTGCTATGATGCTGTTTGGCATCTTTGGCACCTGTTTTGCAGCCTCGATCTATTTTACTGCCGATCTTGGCGTGTCTGCCTACGATGCAGTCTCCCTGATCGCCGCTTACAAATACAAGCTGACAGCATTTAAAATCTGCCGGATTATCAGTGATTCGATCTGCGTAATCGTCGGTTTTGTATGCCATGTCACGATTGGGGTTGGTACTGTCATTACCGCTCTGTTTATGGGGCCCGTCGTACAGTGGTTTAATACGCATGTGTCGGAACCGTTTTTATATGGGGATCAAAAACCAGAGCATCACTAAATTCATAAAAAGCGCTGTAGAAGCCACAGGGTTTCTACAGCGCTTTTTTTAGAGCGTGTTTGAATTGCTTTGGTAAATTTTTACAGGAAGGGACGCCAGGAGAGGGGCTTGGCACGCCCTGGCTGCGTCCGTTCCAGAATGCTAAGTACGCTGTGGCTGTGTCCGGTCGCGGCACCTAGTTCGCTGCCTTCTGGCAGCTAAAGGTGCCGCTTGGCTGCGCCCCTGGTTGTTTTGCAGAATACTAAGGGCTTCTAATCATTCTTCCAAAGCCGCTGCCAAGGCGTGCCAAACCCCTCTCCCGGCTGCTCTTCGTATGTGCTACTAAGCATAGCTTGATATGGTTTGGTTTGTTCGCTGTAGTACTAGAGCGTGTTTGCTTCGCAAATAAAGGGCACCCTTCAACTGTTTCTATACACTCTGACGCTGTGTTGCTTATTCAGTTGTGATTGTGATAGTTACTTAAATAGACTGGAAATTGTATCAACTTTGCAGATATTCAATCAGCTTACTTGCATATTCATCACTATGTTCGTGTAAATATTGCCCATGTCCCATATGTTCAATCTCTACATCTATGATAGCAGGTAGATATTTTTTTAATAATGTAACACTTTTCCTTGGATATTGCTCATTTGAACCTCGCCAAAACAGGACAGCTCCCTTGTAATTTTTTATATTTTTAGGGACATTGTAGCTATACACAAATTCACATGCGTTTTTTATAGTAATTGACGTAATGTTAGGATAAAGCATTTCTATAATACTGTTGTTGTCTTTGCCCATAACAGCATCCATCATAAATTTAGGAATTGCTTTTCCGCTTTGAATCCGTTTTATCGCTTTGCAGAAGATATATTCATATGGTTTCGTCAATAATCCCATCTTTGTTAAAAATGCCGCCTCTAAATGTGTTTTAGCAACATTAACATTGCCTCTGCCTATAATCTCGACAACCATTGTTGCTCCCATAGAAAAGCCTGATAGACAATACAAATTACCCGATAAATTATTCATAATATAATCTTCTATCTCATTACAGTCTTTCTCAAGGCTAACAAGTTCACCTGTTCTCTCACTGTGACCATCTACTTCCGCCAATATCACAAAATAGTCTGACAACCGTTTTAAAATTGGTTCATAGCAAAGCATTGCCGTGGAAGCCATTCCATGTATAAATAGTATTGACTTCTTGTTTTTATCTCCAAAGCATAAGAAATTCATATTACCCTTCTCCTCATATACCAATTTGTACCACTAGCAGAATACCACAATCACTTTCACATTTCTATTGCATTTTCATTCAATTTCTTCATTCCCTCATTGTACTCTGCCATGCTACCTATTTGAATAATCAGCAGTGTAAATATGTCATTCCATAAGAAAAAGTCTATCATCATCTGACAAGCTGGGACTAAATAAATTTGAAAAGTTTGCCTGACACTGGCATGAACCACACAATCCATTCGTTTGACTTGAGAAATGCGGAGTGAACAAAGCAAACTATATTGAGCTTGTTTAGTAGCACTTACGAAAAGCAGCCGGGAGAGAGGATGGGTACACTCTGGCGGCGGCTTTGGAAGAATGTTTAGAATTGCTTGGTATTCTGCGGGGCAACCAGGGGCGCAGCCAAGCGGCACCTTTAGCTGCCAGCAGGCAGCGAACTAGGTGCCGCGACCGTACACAGCCAGGGCGTAGCAGCAGGATACCTAGAGCGTGTTTGAAAAATCATTCCCGTGATCTGCACTCCCCACTTTGCGGAGAATTTATCCCAAATTTAGTCAACATAGCCCGCTATGACTCCTGAATTTGGGATAAATTCTCCACAAACTGTGAAGCACATCTCACAGAAAGCATTTTTCAAACACGCTCTAGCAATTCTTAACATTCTGGAACGGACGCCGCCAGAGTGTACCCATCCTTTCTCCCGGCGTCCCTTCCTAATAAGAATATACCAAAACAACTCAAATTTGTTCACTCTAAGAAAACTGAAATTTTGATACCTGGTTTTTCAGCATCGCCGCCTGCTCAGACATCTTTTCGCTGACCGCAGCCGAATCCTTTACGACATCCCCGTTGCTCTGCACGACATTGGAAATACGCGCAAGCTCCTGCGAGATCCGCTCTACCGCGTCAGATTGTCCGTTTGCGGCTTCAAAGATCGACGCAACCGCATCCGATACTTTCTGCTCGCTTGCCACGACTTCCTGCAAAGCCTGGTCTGTCAGGTTTGAAATATGGCTGCCCATCTCTACGGCTGAAACAGTCTCTCCGATCAAAAGCGCCGTGCTTCTTGCCGCTTCTGCCGACTGTCCGGCAAGTGTGCGTACCTCTTCCGCTACGATGGCAAAGCCTCTGCCTAATTCCCCGGCGCGGGACGCTTCGATCGCCGCGTTTAAAGACAGGATATTTGTCTGTGCAGCAATATCTTCAATCGATTTTACAACCTTGATAATCTCTTTGGACTTTTCATCGATCGTCTGCATGGCGCTCATTAAATCCAGCATATCCTTGCTGCACGTTTCGATTCTCTGGTGGGTCTGTACATTCTCTTTCCTGGCAAGGTGCGCAAAGCTCGCTGTCGCGTCTGCCTGCCGCTCAATATTGCTGACAGCACCGCCAAGCGCCTGTACTGCCAGCGTCTGTTCTTCTGCTCCCTGTGACAGCGATTCCGCCCGGGTAGATACCTGCCCGGCTTCTTCACTGACATTGTGGGATACGTAGGAGATTTCTGTCAGCACCTTTGTCAGCTTTTCCTGGATCGCCTGCAAGCTGACCGTCAGCATTTTCAAGCCGCCGATATAATAGCTTTCATTTCTGTGTACATCAACAGCAAGGTTTCCTTCTGCTATTTCACTTAAAATCCGCTCAATATCTTCCATTGCAGCTTTAAGATGGCTGCATACATTGTGCGCGGCTTCCGCAATCATGCCGATCTCGTCTTTTCTGCCATAAAACCGCTCAAGCCCTTCGTCCGCGGAAAGGTCAAACTCACTGAGTCCTGCAATCGCCTTTTCCACGACCATAAGCTCCTTTCCCGTCCTGCTTAAAATGGCAAGCGTGACAAACACAATCACCGCTGCAACCGCTGCACATGCCGCCCCCATTAAAAAGCGGACTTTCACAGCAGACGCATAAACTTCCGAAGAATTTGCCTGCACCATAAAGATCCATCCGCGGTTGTCTAAATATTTATATACGGCAAGCTGCTTCCTGCCGTTTTCATCACTGTATGTATGAAGTCTAGTCCCGGTATCGCCTTCTTTTTGAATCTCGTTGATAATTTCCAGATGCCCGGTGTCTTTTACTTCTGTATTCAGCAGCGCGTCATCCTCATGATACAGATATACGCCTGTCTGCGCATTGATAAATACATACCTGCTGTCTGGCAGGCTTTTCAGCTCCAGATCTAAAAGCGCGTCCATCAGACGGTCAGCGTAGACTCCGGCGCCTACATATCCTATACACTCCTCCCCGTCATAAACCGGGTAATACATGGAGATTACCATATTTCCTGTTCCTGGCGACTGCATAATGCCCAAATTGGTCATCTCTTTGGCAGCAAGAATCGTCTGCTGAAATGTTTTCAGCGATTCCCCTTCTCTAGTCGTAATTCCAATCGCTTCTTCCTGCGTATGTGTCAGCACATAAGTATCGGGGGTTGCAATATAAAGCCCTTCAAAAATCCCTTTTACCGCTGCAAAATCTACCGTATACTTTCTTGCCTTTGAAAGCACCCCGGGGTCGTCTGGATGTTCTAAAACGTCCCGTATTTCGCTGCCAATGGCAAATGCTGTCAGGTATTCTTCCGCAGAAGTTACATAATCATCAATAATCACCGCTCTTGACTCGACTGCATTTGACATCTGGTTTGTAATATCGTCCCTGACCATAGACTCTGTACTAAACGCAATGATTGTCCACAGCAGCAGCATTCCAGCTAACGTAATTGCTGTCGTAAGAATACTGATTCTGGATGCAAGCTTTCGATTTTTCATAATTTGTTTCATAGATCCTTGATACCTCTCTGTCGCAATTTGCTGTCAATGTTTATTTCTGAAACCGAAAAAATTTTAACATATTTGAGAGGAATTTTCAATAACTAAACAAGGAAATCCGCTTTTGCACCCGTCACTGTATAGCGGTATGCCTTCTGTCTGGCGTGTCCTTATCACCCCTTCTTCCAGCAGGCAGATTGCCGTCATAAGCAGCCTGACTAAGTGCATCGCGTGTTTATTCAGATGATTGCGGTCTTTTTTATGATTGCGTTTTCCGATCTTGTCATAATCCCGCACAACCGTATGCATCACCTCACACTGCTTTACATATTCCCGCAGCGGATAATGCTCATACTGTGCATCTACAAAAATCTCCGTATCCAGCTTTGGATGCTCAGACTTGTCAATATAAAGCCGGATGCTGCCAGGTGCGCCTGCGCATAACCGCCAAAAGAGCGGATCGCCTTTTTCGACAAAAAGATATTTTGACGCGCAAGCAGTTCCCTGCCAAGCGGGGAAACGATCAAATACTGTTCTTTCTCCATGCCGAGCATCTCGCAGGCATTTGGATTGCATTCCAGCAGCAGCCTGACCATTTTGTTAAAACCGTAGATTACGGTATCTCCGCTCTCCCAGGCGCTCGTTTTTTCTGATAAAATCATATTCCGGTGCCTGCAACAGTGCTTGTACATCCATATTGAACACTCCTTTTCTTTGATCCTCTTCTCTGCTCCTTTTCCCTGCTGCTTTTTTCATACCAGGCAGCTTGCTTTTAGCCAAGCTGCAAGAACCCTCCGATCAAGACTGCCTTTGCATCCGCGCTGTGCCCCACCTGCGGCGTCCGTGCCACTGGAATATCTGTATGAATATGCCGCGTCAGCAGTTTATACGGAGCCATCTCGCCTTCTGACTGCTCCAGCTTCGTAAACGTCCCAAGCAAAACACCAGATACCACATCAAAGACACCCATCTGCCCTAACTGGCAGATTTGTGCCGCAGCCTGTGCCGCACTGCTGCCAAGCGACTCCAAAAGCAGGATTTTGCCCCGCATATCTGGAAAATACGGCGTACCTGCCAGCTTTAACAGACAGCGGATATTTCCGCCTACAACCACCCCTTCCATGCTTTCGCCCTGCAAAAATTGATACGAAATCTGAAACAAGTCTTTCCCGCCGCCAAAAACAGCGCTTTGAAAGCACTCCTGCCTCAATTTTGCATGATCCTCTGCCAGATGCTTCACCTGGTACAGCACGGATGCTTTTCCCGTTTTTGCATAAATAGCGTTAATTACCGTGGTCAGATCACTGTATCCCCAAAACATCTTGTCCGCGTCCGCAATCTTCCCATAATCCAGATAGCCGAGCACTTCATTTGCAATATCTCCGCCCGAAACATCATAGATCGCATGAATACTGCCGTCATTATAAAATGCCATCAGATCCTGCGCCCGCTCCTTTGGCGTACCTCCAAAAACGCCGTCCCTGGCATATAAATGCTCCGCCTGCACGCATTCCATGCCCATTTTTTCCAAAATCCTAATAAGCTGGTTTATTTTTTCCTGCTGCTGCGGATGCTGTCCATTGGAACACGATACTAATCCTGCCTTCATAGCACTTTCCCCCTCGTATAATAAGTTTATAGCTAGTACAGCGTTACAGAAATAACAGTGCATACAGTGCACGTTATTTTTGTCAGCGCAAGGCGGAGGAAGGAGGCGATGCCGGGTGCATCGTTGACTGACGACAACGCGGTGATGGCAGAAATAGCGGGTGCTGTATGCACTGTTATTTCTGCAATGCTGTACTAGTCACAGACTCCGATTTCTGATTGAATGGCGTACTAACTACAGCGAACAAATTTGAATTGTTTTGGTGTATTTTTATTAGGAAGGGACACCGGGAGAGAGGATGTGCCGCCGCTAGGGGAGGCACATCCTCTCTCCCGGCTGCTCTTCATAAGTGCTACGAAACAAGCGCAATATGGTTTGGTTTGTTCGTTGAGTACTACAGTGAACTTTTCAAATTTGATTGTCTACTATAAACAAAATCAACTATATGATATAACGTATTCTAGGTTATTTTACATGAAGAACCTGTCCAAAAAAGTTCCTTGGAAAACGCAAATCAAATAAAGTTCGCTCTAGTACTACAGCTAGCAAACCATATCTGGCTTGTTTAGGCAGCACTTACGAAGAACAGCCAAGGTGTGCCAATCCCCTCTCCCGGCGTCCCTTTCTGTAAAAATATACCAAAGCAACTCAAACTTGTTCTCTGTAGTACTAGATCCTGCCTGTTTCCTCAATCCATGCTGCTGTCTGCTGCGCAGACCATGCAGATACATCCACCTTTACGGTATTTAGCTTTTCATACAGCGGCAGGCGCTCTATACTCCTTAACAGGGCATCCTCTGTACGTATTCCAGCCGCGATATCCTTTTTCAGCCTTTTAATAAGCGCTTCTTTCGTACAGACAAGAGAAATCATACGCACTTCGCATCCAGACAGAGAGATCCCTGCCAGCAGATCCTCTATAATCTGCTGCTCATGCATCACCCAGCAGAAAATCACGTTTTTATATGCACTGCAACGCAGAAAACTGTTTAAAAGAAATGTAATATTTTCCAATACCATTTTCTTTGTTTCCGCTGTCACCTGAAACGGATACATATCCCAGCACCAGTCTCCATCCAAAAATACGCTTTGATCCAGTTTCTTTTTTAAAATCTGGCAGACCGTCGTCTTTCCAACGCCCATCGTCCCGCCGATCATATACAATGTTTTCATTTACCCTGTTGTTTCTCCTTTTTATAAGACGGATATACCTTTGTAGATACGGTAGCATATTTATCTGTAAAATGCAATGCTGTACTAGAGCGAACAAGTTCAAATGGCTTTTGTACGTTTTTACAGGGAGGGACGCTGGGAAAGAGGATAGGCATCCCCTGGCGGCGTCCGTTCCAGAATGCTAAGAAGCCCTAAGTATCCTGCTGGTACGCTGTGGCTGTGTCCGGTCGCGGCACCTAGTTCGCTGCCTGCTGGCAGCTAAAGGTGCCGCTTGGCTGCGCCCCTGGTTATTTTGCAGAATACGAAGGGCTTCTAACCATTCTTACAAAGCCGCTGCCAGGGGATGCCTATCCTCTTTCCCGGCTGCTCTCCGTAAATGCTACTAAATAAGCTCAATATGGTTTGGTTTGTCTACCATGAACAAAATCAACCATATGATATGACAGATCCTAGGTTGTTTTACATGAAGAACTTGTACAAAATAGTTCCTTGGAAAACGCAAATCAGATAAATTCACCACAAACTGTGAAGCACATCTCACAGAAAGCATTTTTCAAACACGCTCTAGTACAGCGAACAAACCATATTGGGCTCGTTAAGCAGCACTTGCGAAGAACAGCCGGGAGAGAGGATGGGTACACTCTGGCGGCGGCTTTGGAGGAATGTTTAGAATTGCTTGGTATTCTGCAAAACAACCAGGGGCGCAGCCAAGCGGCACCTTTAGCTGCCAGCAGGCAGCGAATTAGGTGCCGCGACCGAACACAGCCACAGCGTACCAGCAGGATACCTAGCAATTCTTAACATTCTGGAACGGACGCCGCCAGAGTGTACCCATCCTCTCTCCTGGTGTCCCTTCTTATAAAAATTTACCAAAGTAACTCAAATTTGTTCGCTCTAGCAGCACATTTTACATCGTGTAAATATATGCCGTTTCTGTTATAATATATTTCACAGTTATCAATACCAAGTTCAGCAAACAAAGACTAAAATAAATATGGAGACAACCAGACTGATAATGAACAAGAAAAAAGAACCAGCCAACAAATATTTTCAAGAAGCCCTGTCTGATTTTGTATACGATGCGGCAAGCGGCAGAGCCATCCGCCACCTTGCCGATACCGGATTTACGACTGCGCAGATCGTTCGCCAGCTCAACTATCCGACGCCATTTGCCAAGGTACAGCATACGGTTACCAGACACTTACGAGAGTGCGGCATTCTGCTCGACGAGCTTCCAGCCGCATCCGACGAGCTGCAAACTGTGATTTTAAACAAGGATTTACCAGAAAAGCTCTATCCCCTGCTTGCAGAACGCACTCTGCAAAACGGCGAAGAAGCTTCTTATGTTTCCTGCCCATTTGGTATGCAAGACGTGTTTTCCTCTGGCAAAGATGCCAGCACGCTCTTTCTGCTGACCGGCAGAGAACGAGAATATCTCGAGGGAATAGCGTGGGAGCAAAAGATGATGTACCACCGGCTTAACCGAAGGATGTTGGAAATCAGTGTGCAGATAGCGGCTGAGGTAACGGGGATTTGCTTTTATTTTTTGAAAAGTGGGGAGAAGTGTGTTATTTCGCATTCATATTTATGATTCTTCTTTCTTTTCAAACTCTATTTTTAAAATACCCCCCCCCGGTTCCAAAAGCAGTTCTCTGCTCTGATCTTCAATCTGAGTCAGCCTATCCACCAGCTCTTCCCACTTATCCTGATCCATAATCTGCAACCGTTCTTCCAGATGCGTTACACGTTCCTCAATCGTAACACCCCGGCTTTCGATATGTTGTGCCCGCTCATCGGTCACGTGCACAATGCCTTCCATCGTTTGTAAACGCTCTACTATCTCTTTCATCTGTCTGTCAATAGCAGCTTCCAGACCTTCTATCGTTTGCAGCCGTTCTTCTATGTGCACGGTACGCTCATAAATCATACAAACTTTTTCCCACAATGATACGAAAAACTTTTTCCATCTCATACCTCTTATCCTCTTTTCAATACTGCTTTCCATTCTGACTGATTTTTACAAAGAGCAGAAAGGTCAACTGTAACTTCTCTCATCTTTCCAATCCCTTGAATACAAATATGATTATTCAATGATGAATATTCTGTCACACTGTTCTTATCTTGTTCCTGTAAATGAACAAAATTACGGAACCACAGCCGCCTTACCTTTACTTTGATATTTCCATATAAAAAATACAGGCAGGCTGCCCGATGCTGACCATCATAAATACGATTTTTTGTGTCAAACAGCGTAATTAACTGCCTTCCTGCTGGATAACCATGATCCTTAACCTGTTTTAAATTGTACTGAAGTCGCTCACTGTTCGTCTGCCTGCGTAGAAGATCTGCGTCATAATAATTGACCTGCTTTCTGTTGTCATTTTCTACCGTCATGCCATGCAGTGCTTTCAGCACCCGTGACTCCGCAAGTGGACGCAAAACCTCCCGTCCCTTTTCATCATATGTATCTACCAGCAGATCTTCCAAAAAGACCTCGTCATACGTAATTTTTTCCAAATCTGCAAGCAACCCCGACACTCCAACCAGATGCACTGGATCAAAATCCCGACAGAAAAAACCTTCTACATCTACAATCTGATCAATGACCTTCTCCATCCTGCCTGCAATCTCATAAAACTCTTGTACAGTTAGATCCAGCCGGATTTCTTTATAATGAATATGTACTGCTTCTCCAATATTGTCCTCTATTTCAAATCTGTAACCTACGTCACCCACCGCCTCCAAAGATGCCAGTGATAATACTGCTGGATTGCTCATATCTGCCCTATCCTTTCTATTGCAACCGTATATAAAGACTTTACCGTTGCAAAGTACACGATTTCTCAGTAATCTGTAAATGTCAGATAATCTTCGATTAAACCGTTGTAATTTTTCGCCCGAATCTGTTCCGTCAATCTGGTTGCATATCGAAAAAACACTTTACGAAGCTTGCGCTGTGTTCGCTCACAATCCAAAAATGCAAGCCTCTCTTCTATCCCATTGATATAGCCTTCGGAAAATTCTCTTTTATCAAAGATACTTCGCACAATCAGATACAACAATGTTGTCTCATCATCCATGATCCACCAATTATTTTTTTCATCCCATACCCTTTGTTTCCACAGATCTTCGTTGATACATGCATCCAATGGTATCCATGTTTTCGGTGTCAGAGATTTGCAACATAACCGAAAGCTTATATCTATATAAAAATTATAATTTACATTCAACTTTTTCCAAAATTCATATTCTGGAAGCTGGTATGCAAAGTTCCATCCGTTTTTTCTGCCAAGAGGCGGTGTTTTCCTTTGAAATCCATGCGTATGCATAAACTCTGCAAATGCTTCTCTGTCTTCCTCTTTTACCAAAAGATCGATATCTTTTCCATCTTTTAACCGTTCCGGCAGCTCTCCATTTATATTTTTAATCAGAACGTACCGCACGGCAGGGCAATCGCGATTTAATTGTTGAAAAAACGAGTATATGCATTCTTTATTTATGTAATCCATCTGCTTTTTCTCCTGTACCTTCTGCTTTTTCTGCATCTTGGATAGTTTGTCTTCTTTTTAATAGATCCATCTGTTTTCTAGCCAGAACAAAGCAGGAAGCCATTTGCAGGAATTCTTTTTCAGGCAGTGCCAGGCGAAATTTCTCATTTTGAATATGAATCTCATAGTTTCCTTGCTCAGATGTAGAATGGTTTAATTCAATATTTAACTTTGTATTTCCTATTTGAATATTGTCAATAGTTTTGATTATTTCTCCCATTTTGATTGCTCCTTATGGTCGTCTCTCACAACTGCTATCGTTTTCTAAAATACAAAGGACGCTGCTTCCAAAAAATACTCGTTTATTTTTTAACAGCTTACACAGCTCCCGTCTTTCTAAAATACTTAATATTGCCCGCACAAGCCCTCTTCGTTCCTGAAACTGTTTCCTCCCAATCTCTTTCTTTTCTTCCGCTGTACGTTTCTCACTCCGTTTTAATATCCCTATTTTTTCCAGCCCTACGCGCACAAACAGGACCGGCAAAAATAAAAAACCAAAGAAATAACTTGCATAAGCTACAGTAAATCCAGCTTTTACAGCGCTTTCCTCCACCTGCCTCAGCGAGTACCTCCTAAAATGCCCAGCCGCCTCGTCCTCACTGCTCCACAATATCCTAAATGCAGGGACTGTAAGCAAGATTTTTCCACCTGGTACAAGCTTTTGCCGCAGCAGCTTCAAAAAGCCCACATCATCTTCTATGTGCTCTAACACGTCCAATAAAAGGATCTGCGGGACTGAGCCATCCTTCACATTTTTATGCTTTACCGTTCCACAGATTACCGTATGGATCCCCCTTTTCCTTGCATTTTTACATGCTGCATAAGCTGGCTCAAGAAGAGCCATGTTATAGCCTTTTTCCTGCATTCGCATCGTCGTATAGCCATTACCCCCCCCCACGTCCAAAATAAGCTGTTTTTTCGATAAATACTTGCCCGCAAAATGGGAAATTACGCCTGAACGGTAACGAAACCACCAAGATGTATCTTCTAACGCATACAATGCCTCTTGTTCCTCCTCAGAAAATTTTGTTGCTATATCTTGTGCACCATCTGATACCCAAATCCCGTTTTCCCTAAAAAATCCATTTAAAAAATCATTGCTATCTGTACCTAAATATTTCATTTGCATCCTATCTCCCTGTAAAAGTGACTGCTTAATTTGTTTCCGTATCCTAATTTATGGAAAGTCGGAACCAAATTAAATGATCACTATTTCATTGCCTTATCCCCAAAAAGTATACACAAAAATACCGATAACCACCAGTGCCAATGCTGCCACCCTTTGCTTACTGATTTTTTCTTTATAAATTTTCACTCCAAAATACGTCACATAAAGATAGCCGGATGCCTCTAGCACCGGGCCCATCGACAGCGGAATCCCTTGGTATGCCACAACGGACAGAATTGCCGCAGAAGCTAGCAGAAAGTACGCCCCGATTACAAGCGGGTTTAAATATTCCTGCCATACTGTACCATATTTTTTCATCGCTGATTTTTTTAACAATACCTGCGCAACCGCACTGATAAAGACACCAAATAAAAAAATCCCGGCATACTTAACCATCCTTTTCATCCCCCGCTGCATAGCATACGATGCCTATAGCCACAAGCAGGCTGCCTGCCAGTTTTCCCGCTGTGACTGGCTCTTTGAAAAAAATACTGCCCCAGAACATCCCCCACACAACCGTAACTGCTTTGTTTGCATATGCAACTGTCAGCGGCAGCCGCTTCATTGCCTGTTGCCACCCAACCGCATAGATCCCCATAAGCGCAATCCCCATAAGCCAATATATGCAAAACCGTGTACTTAAGAATGGCTGCCCGGATGCTGCTTTGCTGCACATGCCACTGATAGACAAAAGCAGAAGCATCATATGCAACATTAGATAAACTTTTAACAATAGAATTCTCCTTAACTAAAAATCTATTTTGGCTTTAGCACGATAAATTTTCTCGTAACTTATCAAAAATCACCTCAGAACCATCTTCATATTCTGCTCTTGTAATCTTAAGCATCCCGCATCCGCAAATAACTGTTGGCTGATTATTCGAAATTGACCATATTTTTCCGCATTGCCTTATGGCAAATTTAATTTCATCTGCAATTTCAGCCCTGAGAACAATTATTTTTTTCTTTCTATAAAAGCAATACGCCCCCATATATGGCGCTGATACGGCTCTAACCAAATTACGAATTTTTTCTGCTGATAAATTCCAATCTATTTTACAATCCGCAAGATTTCTCCATACACAGTAAACTGCATCCTCTTCATTTTGCTTTTTTCTTTTTAACTCTCCCTTTTTTATCATTTCATATATATCGACCAGCATATTGGCATAGGCTATACATTGTTTTTTTATAATATCTTCTATGTAGTCTTCCTCGTCTATGGCAAATTCTTTTTGAAGTATTATATCTCCATGGTCTACCTTTTCTGCTGCCAGCAAAGCAGTAACCCCAAGCTTTTTATCACCACAAAGAATAGCTGTCGGCGTAGGTGCAAAGCCACGATATTTAGGAAGCAATGAATCATGAAAAACAATAAGCCCAAATTCTGTAATGGCATTGATCTCTACTGGGAGCAAAAACCTCCATCCAACTGCGAACACAATAGAAAGCTGCGATTGCCTGCATTTTTTAACAATTTCATCTTTTACATTTTTCCAGAGGTAAAAATAGATCCCCTCCTTATTACATAATTCTTTAATATCTTGATCATAGCTTTTCTTAACATTTTTTTCTTGAAAAGAGACAACAAAGCATATATTTTTACCATACCCAGTTTCTATACATTTCCTTAAACAAAAATACCCCTTTTCAGTCGCTATAAAAAAAGCTGATTTTTTATCCTTCATCATGCAACCTTCTCCATCATTAATGTGTAATTTCACTTTTAATCACATACTGCGGCGAGTTATTAATACATATATAAATCCGCCCAATATATTCACCAATCATTCCAAGCACAAACAAAATCATTCCCCCTATCATCAATATAATTGCCACGGTAGAACTCCATCCAACCGGAACCATCGGCTCTGTCAGCTTTCTTATTATCGTCCATAAAGCATATACAAATCCGACAAGTGCAGTTACCGTACCACTTAGAGTCGCAAAACGCAAAGGCTTGACAGAGAAAGAGGTAAATCCATTTACCCATAAAGAAACCAATTTTTTTAAGGAATACCCTGATTTTCCTTTCATCCTTTCCCTGTGAGTCACTTTAACATTACATATATTATTTGTAGACCTTAGAACCAGACCCATGACATATGGATATGGATTTTTATACTGCTTCACCTCTTCTATAACATATTTCTTTGCTGCAAAATAACTAGAAAGATATAGTTCCTTTGGTTTTCCTAACATGCTTTCCGCCATCTTCATATTCAAATAACTTCCCATATTGCGAAGCAAAGAATGCTTTTTTCTGTCATATTGCGCATATACAACATCATATCCTTCTTCTAATTTTTGAATCAACCGGTCTACCTCCGCCGCCGGCGTCTGCCCGTCATCATCCATACAGACCACAATATCACCAGACGCATATTGAAATCCCGCCATTAAAGCAGAATGCTGCCCAAAATTTTTTGCTAAATTAATCCCTATTACATTGTCTTTTTCTTCACACATCTTTTGTATCACATCAAATGTAAAATCGGAGGAATCATCATTTATTAATATAATTTCAAATTTATACCCTGCCATTTTTTCCATCTTCCATTCTATTTCTTCCACAACACCTGGTAATGTTCGGGAAGAATTATAACATGGAAGGATATATGATACCTTCATCAAACCACTTCCTCTACTATCAATTATAAAATTCTAAAACGCTGCTGATCACCCGCTCCGCATCGACCTCTTTCATGCCATAAAACAGCGGGAGCCTTACCAGCCGTTCGCTTTCTTTCGTCGTAAACCTATCCTCACCGACAAACTCCCCATACTTTTTCCCTGCTGGCGCCGTATGCAGCGGCACATAGTGGAACACGGTGCTGATCCCCCTTGCCTTCATAAAGGAAATCAGGCTTGTCCGCTCTTTTAAATCCTTTGCTTTTATGTAAAACATATGCGCGTTATGGCTGCATTCTTTTGGAATATATGGCAGGCTGACCTTCCCTGCGGCTTCCAGGCTGGCCAGCCCCTCTTTATACAAGTTCCATATATGCATACGGCGGTTATAAATCTCCTGCGCCTTTTCCAACTGTGCCCACAAATAAGCTGCATTTAATTCACTTGGCAAATAAGAAGACCCAGCCTCCACCCATGTATATTTATCCACCTGCCCGCGGAAAAACTTGCTCCGGTTCGTCCCTTTTTCACGGATAATTTCTGCCAGCTCCACCTTGCTGGCGTCTTTTACAACGATCGCCCCGCCTTCCCCCATGCTGTAATTTTTTGTCTCGTGGAAACTATAGCATCCATAATCCCCGATTGCGCCGAGCGCCCGCCCTTTATAGGTGCTCATAACCCCTTGTGCCGCATCCTCAATTACAAGCAGGGAATGCCTCTTTGCAACCTCCATAATGGCATCCATTTCACAGCCAACGCCTGCATAGTGCACTGGGATAATTGCCTTTGTCTTTTCCGTCACCGCATCTTCGATCTTATTTTCATCCATATTCATTGTATCCGGGCGGATATCCACGAATTTCACTTTTGCCCCGCGTAAGACAAAGGCATCGGCTGTGGACACAAACGTATACGAAGGCAGGATCACCTCGTCCCCCGGCTGGATGCCTGCAAGTATTGCCGCCATTTCTGTCGCATGGGTACAGGAAGTCGTCAGAAATACATGCCCGCTTGCGCACCACCGTTCTAGCCAGAAACTGCACCGTTTTGTAAACTCGCCGTCTCCGCTTAGTTTTTTACTGTTGATTGCTTCTCTTACATAAGCAAATGTATTTTCCATTAATATTGGTTCATTAAAGCTAATCATCTGTATTCCTCTATATTTCTATTGTCAGTTCCCCTTAATCCACTCTGAAATATCTGTTATTCCATCTACTATCGTATTTGTAACTTCTGTATAAGGCCAACATGTTTCATATCTAATACCTAACATCATGAATATCATAAGAGCCATTGCAAGATACTGATATCCAAATTTCTCTTTAAAAACATTATCCGCTTGTTTCCATGCATCTGCAATTTCATTTTTTTTCATTTGTACAGATACCAACAAACCATTAATCAAAGATGTATATATTCCAACAAAATATCTCATAAAATCCGATGCATTCATCAAAAAAAGCATGCTAAATGGAGATACTAGAAAAAGCATATAAATTACCACAGCATACTTATCTTCGGTTTTCTTACATGCTAACATCCAAATCAAAGAAAAAAAGAGTAAAATAGGACTAACTACCAACAATAACAGTACCAAGCGGCATAACAAATGATACATGCTAATGTCCATCCCTCCAACTGCTATCCCAAATGGATAACAGATTACCTTGGAATATTCCATCTTTTCCCCTATCCGCTCTGTCAGATTCTGATAATATTCGTTAATATCTGCCTTTCCAATAAGTGTTCCAAAAAAATGAATATAAACAGTTATTGATAATACACTAACTGTTGTAACCGCTGTAGTTATCCAGTTTTCCTTCTTTTTATTAAAATAAGATATTTCTAAAAGTAGCAAAAATATGGTCGGAAAATAAATAAGTGTAAACACTTCATATGTTAATACTCCGCAGACACATAAAATTGGAATCACCCAAAGTAATTTTTGTTTGAAAATAAGTTCACAACAAATCAAAAAAATTGCCATTAATATAATATCCAATCTTCCTATAGTCCCTTGTGTCATAAAAAATGTGAAAAACCACGGGCTGCAAATCCAAACCATCAATATTTTTTGTCCGATGTCCCTGATATCTTCCTGCATATTTTTTTCCATCATCCAGATCCAACGAATGACCAACGCTAAAATAATTGCTGTCAGTATAATTGCAGCATTTTTCAAAAAGATATCTGTTACGCAATCGTCTTTATAAACAATATTCAAAATAAAAGTAAAAATGGTAGCAAAAAATCCCCTGTTAACGATTCCATATCGATAATCTGACAACCATGTAAGCTTTACCCATTCGTCAATTTTATAATTTCCAAACAGGTGAAACCGAAGTACAAAAAACACTGCAATTACAGTGGTATTTGCTGTCATCGGATATTTTTTGTACAACTTTGATAATCCTTTTAAACACAACGCCAAAACCACACATAAGCTTGCCACTAACACCCATATTTTAAAAAATCCTTGGTAATTATAATGATTATAAGAAAATGCCAAGTACTGTCCTACACATTCTTCCCCGTTAACCCTGGCAAATTCCATTCTATTTTTCTGCTCTCCACCTGTTAATAAAACTGCAATTTGATGATCTTCGAGATGATTACCAGAAATCCGTATTAAAGCACCACCTGTATGAAATCTCGAACTATCTATTCGCATTTTGACACTCTGCCATGCTGAACATGGAAAAGATGATAAAGGTTGGCGATATTCTTGCATTATGCCATCCTGAATGATTGTAAAAATAACTGCAGACTCTGAATCTTTATCTATATTTTCATCTATTGTTACCATTAACTCCATAGATAACTGTTTTGTATGGTCAAATATAAATTCCTGCTCTACTATAACTTCATCAGATATAGATACTGTACCTTCTGGATCACCTCGTACTGTTATAAATGTGCTGTCCCAATAAACAATGACAAGAGCTAACATGAAACTAACAAATATGCATACCAGCACTGCTAAACATATTTTTTCTCTTTGTTTTTTACGTTCCATTGATTTAAATCTCCTAATCTCCTCACATGGCTTTTGTCATAAAATTAATAAACTTGGTTTTCATGATCCAAATACTCCCTCACATACTCCAAAACCCCGTCCTCCAACGAATAAAACGCATCCTGATAGCCAGCTTCCCTCAGCTTGTCCATCTTCGCCTCAGTAAAATACTGGTATTTCCCGCGCAAAGCCTCTGGCATCTCCACAAACCGGATTCTACGCGCAAGCCCCATCGCATCAAACACTGCACCTGCCAGATCATAAAAACTGCGTGCTTTCCCCGTGCCCAGATTAAACAGCCCGTTTATTTCCGAATGCTCCATCATAAATCGCACAACTTTACACAAATCCTTTACATATATAAAGTCCCGTAGCTGCTGCCCGTCTGCATAATCCTTACGGTAGGACTTAAATATCCCCATCTCTCCTGTTTTTTGGATACTCTGAAATGTATGGAAGACAACACTTGCCATACTCCCCTTGCAATATTCATTCGGCCCGTATACGTTAAAAAATTTAAAACCTACGTGCTGCTTCGGCGCTCTCTCCTGCTTTTGCACCCATAGGTCAAAAAGCTGCTTGGAATAGCCATAGCCGTTTAATGGACGAAGCTTTTGAATGTCCATGCGGTCGTCAAATCCATATTCTCCTGCACCATAGGTTGCTGCGCTGCTGGCATAGAGAAATGAACACCTAGCATCGGTGCAGAAATTCCACAAAGCTTTTGTATATGCAAAATTGTTTTGATACAGAAAATCAAAGTCTGTTTCCGTTGTAGATGAACAGGCTCCCATATGGATCACATGAGATACTCTTCCCTCAAATTCCGGCAGTCTGGCAAGAAAATCATCCCGGTTCATGTATTCTGTATAGATTTTGTTACTCAGGTTTTTCCATTTTTCCGTCTTTTGAATATGATCGACAATAAGAATATCCGTATACCCCATATCGTTTAATTCTCTGACAATACAGCTTCCGATAAATCCGGCACCACCTGTTACAATAATCATTTCTGCATACACTCCTTTTTCTGTTTTTCGTCTATTTGCTGTGTCTCAAATTCCGCTTTCATTCCCGGCTTTGTTATCAACCAGCCTGTTTATAATGCTTGTAGACGATTTTCCTTCTATTACTGATACATACTCTACTTTTCCGCCATAAGTAGCTACTGCATCCATCTCCGGGATATGCGTACCTGCATAATCGCCGCCTTTTACAACAATATCCGGCTGCAAATCCAATATCATACTACAAGGCGTTGTTTCGTCAAATATGCAGACCATATCTACGGATTCCAGCCCAGCAATAACTGCCGCTCGGTCATCTTCTCCTACAACAGGACGCGTGTCTCCTTTTAGTTGGCGGACAGAGCGATCAGCATTTAGAAATACAATTAAAATATCTCCTTTTTCCCTGGCTTCTTCAAGATATGCGATATGTCCCGGATGGATAATGTCAAAACAACCACTTGTAGATACAATTTTTTTACCACAACATTTCCAATTTTCTACTTGTTTTTTCAGCGTATTTTTATCCACGATTTTTTCTTTCATCTGGTTTTCCTTTTTACTGATCTGACTATTATTCTTTATTTCTTCCTTTGATCTTGTTAAGTAGTTCTTGTGCGGTAACTGGAACAGTGCCTACTTTACTAATCACAATCTCTGCTGCCGCATTTCCAAGTACAGCGGCTTCCTCTAATGGCATCCCACACGCAGCGCATAGCGTTACGGTACTGATCACAGTATCTCCCGCTCCTGTTACATCATAGACCTGGACTGCTTGCGATGGATAATCCATACGTTCCCTGTCCTGTGCAAATACAGAGATTCCTTTTGCGCCTCTTGTGACAAGCAGCGCCTTCGCCTGACTACGTTGCAAATAACATTTTCCGGCTGCATCCAGGGAAGCTTCATCTTTGATTTTAATACCAACTGCCTGTTCTAGTTCTAAATTGTTCGGCTTTACGAAGCTTGCACCCGCAAAAGATTCAATATACGGGCTTTTTGAATCTATCGCGGTAATAATCTGGTGCTTTTCGCATATATGCAGAACCTTCTTAATAAATCCTGGCGATGCAAGTACACCTTTTTTGTAATCTGATATAATAACTGCTTGAATATGAGCTGCTTTCTGTTCTAATAATTCCAGCCATTTTTCCTCTATAACAGCAGATACCGGACTGGCATCCTCCATATCCACACGCAAAAGCTGCTGGCTTTTGGTCGCAAACCTTCGTTTTACTGTAGTGGGACGACAGTTTTGTGAAAGAAGCCCTGACGTATCGATCTGTGCCTTTTGTAAGTGCTCCCGCAGCCATTCTCCTGATGCATCTTCTCCAACGATGCCCATCATGGAAACACTGCTTCCCAGTTTTGCCACGTTATGTGCCACATTGGATGCCCCACCTGCAATCCGTTTGGAGGAACCATAATTAAATACCGGAATAGGCGCCTCTGGTGAGATCCGGCTTACCTTGCCGGTCACATATTCATCGACCATGACATCTCCAAGGATCAATGTATGGATGCTTGGAAATCCTTCTTTTATCATCTGTTCCTGATTCTGATACCTCATCGTTATCCTTTCTTTCATACAGCTTCTATGTGATTCTTTTTTTATCCTAATGTCTGCCTGCTTGCTGCCTCTGTTTCCGCCTCACCACACAATAAATGAACGGTAAATGTATGCATCTCCTGTATTCTTGGTGTTTCCTCTGCGGGTACAACTAATGCATAGTCACACATCCCAGCCAGTCGTCCTCCATCTTTTCCAAGCAGCCCTATCGTCTGAATCCCCATCCTGCCTGCTTGCTCTGCTGCCCTACACAGGTTGGCTGAATTGCCGCTTGTTGATATCGCAATAAACAGATCTCCTTTCTTTCCAATGCCTGACAACTGTCTTTCAAACACAGCGTCAAAACCATAATCATTCCCGATGCAGGTCATAACTGACGGATCTGTACAGAGTGAAACTGCTGGCAGTGCCCTGCGCTCCATCAAAAACCGCCCAACAAACTCTCCGGCAAAATGCTGTGCATCTGCGGCGCTACCGCCATTTCCAGCAAGAATTATTTTATTCCCTGCAAGAATGCAGTCTGCAATCGCAGAAGATACCTGTGCCGCTGTATCAAAATATCCTTCTGAAAGCATCCTGTCCAGGATCTGCTTTTTTTGTTCAATCAAATGGTAAATTTTTTCCTTCATAGTCTTTTGGTTTTTCCTTTTATATTCGTTTTTTAATTATTTTCTTTCCTTTACAGCTCAGCTTCTTCATATGCATCACAAACCTGTATGGCATCTCCTGTCAGCCGTACGCTTCCCCGCTCCATCCAGGCTGCTTTCTTGCAAATCTTTTTTACACTTTCCAGCGAATGAGATACATACAAAAGAGTTGCGCCATCTGCTAACATTTGATTCATTCTGTGTTCGCATTTTTTCTGAAAAGATGCGTCTCCGACAGAAAGTACTTCGTCTACAATCAGTATATCTGGCTTTACAATCGTTGCTGCTGCAAAGCCAAGGCGCGCTACCATACCTGAAGAATAGTTTTTCAAAGGTACATCGAGAAAGTCTCCAACCTCTGAAAACTCTACAATTTCATCAAAATGCTCCTGCATAAAGCTTTGTGAATATCCAAGTACTGCTCCGTTTAAATGAATATTTTCCCTTGCCGTCAATTCCATATCAAAGCCAGCCCCCAGTTCGATTAGCGGAGAGATTGTTCCCTGCACAAATGTTGTCCCTTTGTATGGTTTTAAAATGCCGCAGATCAGCTTTAGCAGCGTTGATTTTCCGGCACCGTTATGTCCGACCAGCCCCCAAGCTTCACCGCGCCTGACGGTAAATGATACATCACGCAGCGCAAAAAATTCCTGAAACAGCAGCTCTCTCTTTAAGAGCCTGACGACATATTCTTTTAGATTGTCTACTTTTTCCGCTGCCATGTTAAACCGTACTGCCGCATGGTCAATGTTTATCATAATATCCTGCTGCATATATCTGCCTCCATCCTGCTATTACCTGCCATATTTTCCACACAATGCAATTATACGTACAGTACAAATTTATCCTGTGTTTTTTGAAAACACCATGCTCCGGCAATCAACACCAAAACCCCAGCAATCAGCCCGTACAGCAGCAGCTTTCCATTGGGCAGCATCCCATACATCACGATTTGGCGAAACTGTTCCAGGTAATAATACATCGGATTCAACCTGGTAATACCAAATCTAAGTGGCTCTGGCAGCATGTTGATCGGATAAAAGATCGGTGTCAAATACATCCATGCAGTCAGCACTACACTGTAAATATACTGAATATCCCGGAAAAACACGGCTGCCTGCGCCAAAAACAGCCCAAGTCCAAGACAAAATAAATACATTTCTCCTATCGGCAATACGATCCATAAATAGTTTAATGATACCGGAGCGTCAGTTGCCAATGCTACAAACAGCAGTGCCAGCAGAGAAAACAGCATCGTAATCAAGGTACTTGTAACCTTAGATATCGTAAAGATGTATTTTGGCACATAGATTTTGCGCAATAACCCGCTTGCTCCAAGTACAGACTGAATCGCTCCGTTTGTAGCTTCGCTCATATAGTTGAATAAGATCTGCCCGCTGATTAAATATAACGGAAAGTTCTCCACATCTGACCGGAAAATACTTGAAAAAACAATGACCATAATCAGCATGACAAACAGTGGATTCAGCACGCTCCACAAATAACCAAGGACACTTCTCCTGTATTTGAGTTTGATGTCACGCGACACCAACTGCTTTAACAGGTTTTTGTATTTATAAAATCCATGCATCCATAAAACAATCTGTTTCATTTCCAACTGCTCCTTATCACTTTTGATCCTCCCCTATCCAAATCAGGCATCCATCAGGTTTTAAAATGCGTTCTGCTTCCCTGATGTAGCCTTTTTTATCAGGCTTTCGGCAAAAGATCACTGTTATATCAAAACTATTTGAGGCATATGGAATCTGCAAGCCGTCTCCAAGGCGCATATCCATTCCATGCGCCGCACATGCGGCGGTCAACCGGTTAAACTCCGTATCACCAATCCGCCCACTGTATCCATAATCTGGGTCAAATACGGTGACTGCAAATCCTTGATCCTGCAAATACCAGCCAATATAATCACGTTTTGCATAAATAAGTGCAATATTCAATTTCTCCTGTCTATGGCTGCACTTTTTTAATTTCTCTGCCTGTTCTAAAATCACCGTATATAGTCCTGCATATGCCTGGCACATTGTAAGCAACGGCTGTTTTTTCTTACATGTTTGATAAATCTGTCTGCAATCTTTATCCTTGTTTGGAACAGCAGGAATACGTACCAGCCTTTTAAGCCTTGTTTTTTCCTGCACTAATTTATGATCAAGATATACCTGTACAGATGTCATTACAATTTCAGGTGTAAGAGAATACATGCACTCTGGCCGTTTCATACCACGGTAACACGAAAATGCCCAGTCTGAATGCAGCCCCATACAGCCATAACATTTGTCGGATTTTAGATTGATATTTTGTGGATATGCATACGTATGCAGCGGTGTCGGGCCAAACAGGACAATACATTTGACAGCTAACTGTGTGGCAAGATGTACCAGCCCTCCCTCACAGTCAATATGCAGAAGTGATCCGCGCAGTAACCATTTGGTTACTTCCAGATCTTCTTCCAGCAGATGCATATCCGCTCCTGCGACTAGTTTGTTGCCTCTGGAACCAAGCTGTATAATTTTAATATCTGGAAAACGTTCTTTCAGTAAAACAACCAGTGCTTCGTAATGGCGCAGCGGCCATACTTTTGTCTGCATCAAAGATCTGCCCATACTGTCAGCACCTCGGTTTATCGTAAGATAGTGACAGTTTTGCAGCCCGGTTTCCCATATCCGCTCCAGACAGCTACGATGCAGAGGTACATACGTATACTGGTCTGGAATCGCAAAGACTGATCCGTGGCGCAGTTCTGTCCAACGATTAATACCAAGCAGACGGCTCCTTTGAAAATGCAGCGCTTCCCGAAACCACTGCTGTTCGATCTCAGGGCAGACTGTCTGCATACTTTTACCAAGTGCACTGACCTTGTCCGCAAACTCTGGCGCAATTTTAGCTACATGATGTGCATTCCAGCTTTTTATATGGATAAAATGCTCTACGCAAAAAACAACATCATACATCGAGCGGTTTGCATACAGGCTTTCATATGCAAGTACCCGTACTGCCGGCCTTGCAGCATAAACTGCACGCCCAAACACAATATTTTCACAATACACATCGATCCTGCAAGGGATATGAAGCAACATCTCGTCCAGCAATTTTGAACTGATTATATAATCTCCAAAACCTCCTGTTGGATAAAATGCAATCAAGACTAAGTCTTTGTCGCACGACTCCCTCTTTACAAGATCCAACTCTGCGGCTGTAACCATGTTTCGGATTAAATGTGCATGGGTAAAGTTAAAATAGGAATCTTTCGTACGGTCAATTACCTTATGCATAATATACTTTAGCCTGTCCATCTGCCTGCCGCCTGCCTTTTGCTGTTTGTTCAATATACTTTTAATGCGTCTTTTATTCATTGGTTTTTCCCTGCTTAACATTTGTTTACTGTCTGGTTTCCAGAACCTGTTGAACCTGTGCCATTACCTGTTCTACCATAATCTGGCGGATACATAAAACACGTCCATCGACCAGGCATGGAAAGCGTCCTGGCCGAATGCCATATGCCGCACACCCAGCACATGCTTTATGTGCATGAACACTTCGCGGACAGCATTGTTTCTGTATATGCTGTTCTACGCGATAAGGATAAAAGCGTCCCCAATCCCAACTTTGTGCAATAACCACTGCCTGTGTTCCTGTTGCTGCCGCAATATGTGCAGCACTCGTATCGTTTGACAGTAAAAACGCTGCACAGCGGATCAGTTCAATATAATCGATAAGGCTCGTTTTCCCAATACGTGAAAGTATCCTCTTTTTTTCTACTGTATTTATGTGTTGACATATTTTTTGCAATTCATTTTCTTCGCCTGTGGTTCCCACTACAATACAATAAAGGCTGCGTTCCTGCGCAAAAATTTTATTTAATACTGCTGCATACTTTTTAGCATCCCAGTACTTTTGTGGCACCTCCCCACCTGGGCAGAGGACAAAATACCGGTCTGGCAAATGCAGTGTTTTTCTTACTTCTGACTGCGGCAGCAGTGGCGCAATCTGAGGAACAGCAGCACAAAAAGTGTTGTCTTTGCTTAATCCCCGGATAAACTGTGCATTTCGGATCAACTCCATTGTGTGAATGCCTCCGCAGCGGATAATCCTGTGATACACACCGTCCGAACGGCGCACCTGCCTTTTCGACATCCTTGTCGTATCCGCCTTCTGCGCAATTCTTTCCTGCGCCTGAACTGCGAGTACAATTAAATCGGAAAGCACTGTCCGCGACGGATCTGCATTGATCACTATGCGGCATTTTAGCCGCATTGCCTTGAAAATGCCAAAAATTCTCCCGATACCGCGTGTTCTAAGGACAATTACTTCATCAAAATATCCAGTTTTTTCCGCAAGCATACACACATCTTTATAACGATCACACACAAACGTTATTTTCTCTTCGGGATAGATGTGGCGAAATTCTTTTGCAGCATCCAGCCAGAGTACAAAATCACCGATATGCGAAAACCGGATCAAAAGGATACCCTTAGAGTTCAATGTTTGTCTGTGTACCAAACGCATTCGAACAAACAACAAGACAAACAGGATTTCGTTCATCACATTTGAAACTGCATGTTTCATTTTCCAAAACCTTTCTTTCCGTTCACAAATAGAAGATCCATCTACAGTTCTCTCAACACCTGAATCACATTTTCTGGCTGAATGCTGCTGATACAATGTACAGTATCCGTCATATTCTTTTTGTAGCGGCAAACCTGTTCGCCGCGCAACAGGCATCTACTGCAAGAAATACCTTGCTGGTGTATGCATACTGGAATGTATGCTTCCTGCTGCGGGCATTGTATTTCATATGGAAAAAATCTGCCGATTTCCCTTTCAGCTACAACTGCCGCTGCTTTTATACGATAAGCTGTAGCAAGATGTACAGCCCCTGTATCGTTACCAAATACAAAAGCCGCTTTTTGGATCATCTGCGCAAGCTGTGCCAAATCCAGCCTGCCTGCCAGGATAGACAACCGTTTTCTATACATGGGGTGTATCATGTGGATGATTCTTTGGCAGACTGATACATCCTGTGCATCGCCGCATAAATACACAGCGTCCTCAAATGTTTCCAGCATCCATTGTATAACCGCAGCAAATTTTTCAGCTTCCCACATCTTTCCTTTCCAGGATGCTGAAGGAAATACCATACGGTAACCTGGAGTCGCACTCACAGGCAGTGTCTGCCCTGGCGGAAGAAAAATTCTGCTCATATCAGGCAGCGATGCGCGGCAGTTTTTGACACCAAGTCCACGCGCAAGCTCTGCACACCGGATCAGTTCATGTCTCGTTCCTTTCTGGCATGGAACAATCCGGTCATATCCGCGGTCAGACCACTTCCATTCTGCCTTTGATGCAAAAAACTGTCCATTACTGTCAATCGTAATCCGCTCAGATGCTTTTGCAGCAAAAACCAAAATATCTGTAAACGCCAGACGCGAATAGACTGGCTGGATAATCACATCATATGACCTTCTATACATCTGAAACACTGAAAGAAAACGCTTCCATGTCACAATATGCACAGACAAAAAACTGTCAATCACGCGGTCATAACGTGCCAACTGCGGAGTCGGCTTTCTTTTGTCAAACAGCAGCTCCATATGCTTGTCCTGGTACTGTTCTCTGATCTTTTGTTCTACACTCAGCCATAAAATATAGTCGCCCAGCCCATCTGTCCTTACAACGAGTATTTTTCCACATCTGCCTTGTGGCCTGCGCGTCTTTGCCCGCAAAGAAAAATACCACAGCAGGCTCTTTTCCAAAAACAGTGAAATGCTTGTACGGATGGATTTCTTCTTCTTTGCCTGTCTCATCACACCTCACTCCTAAATTTCTACTTCACCGCTTTTTGTAATGATTGTCAATCTTTTTTACAATACTGGCCGCTCTTTGCCGCAGCCATACATACAAACAGATTCCAAAAGAATTCTGTGGATGCCTATACACTCCCTGCTCCCAATAAATATCTAAAAAAGGGTTACTTTTCAGGCTGTCTTTCGGGATTTTCGCAATGTACTTTTTCATTGCTCCAGCAGACGACATACCGTCTGCATCTGCAAGGTCCCCTATGATCTGTGCTTCCATCCGGTTCGGGCTCATCACAAGCCTGCGCAGCCCAAAGACACCAAACTGTTCCGCTGCCTGTGGTGCAAACGCTTTAAAAAATCTCTGGTTCTGTCTTACATAATCTTCCAACCCCAAATTAATCACCCGGATTTCTTCTCTTCTGGCGTATTTATCAAATACAGGAGCGTCTTTTCCATAGCGTTTCAGCGGAGGCGCATCCTGCGAAAAAAACAGTTCCAGCACCGCAGACGATGACAGCAAACGATGAAGTTTCTTTTTGTCCAGATACACATTCAGATAAGCACTGTAAATGCTGTCTTTTAGCAAATGACTGCCGGAGATATCATCAATTCCTGCATAACAAAAACGAACCATACTTTTTTTCTGCACTGCTTTCATATAGTGTTCCAGCAGATATTGAGAAGTTCCGCGCCATCCGCTATCAAAAAAACATATCTCTTTCCCATCCGCTTTCTGCGCACGCAGATACTGTTCCATATACTCCCGCTCTCTGGCGCAAATTTTCAGGATTGTTCTTCGATTGTTGCGATAAACCTGTTTCATCCGTAAAATGTCCCTGTGGCTTTTAATTACATCCTCATATCCTGCAAAACCTACCTTTTGAAATTCCTGTACCGGCAGCTCTAACAGCCCTGCACATTCCAGCGCTTCCCAGATCGTTTGTCCGCACGAATACGGTGGCAGCAGCTTAAGCTCCTGCCTGCCGAGCGTTGTCATATGTGGCAGCAGCCATGCATTTCTGGACGCTAAAAGATACCGGATATTACCTTGTGCAAACAGCGGCAGTAGCCGAGTGATATTATAGCCATCTCTGGAAAGCGCATAAATACTGCTTCCCTGTGTCGTCCTGACCAGCCATCTGCACAATCCCATATATAGCGGCCCGCCGACCTGATAGCCTAAAATATACCAAAAATCCTTCGAAGTTCCATCCGGCACATATGCCTGCATGGATAGGCTCTCTGCCAAATCTGTCTGACTGTCACGATACCAAAATACTTGCAGCTTTTTTCTGGCTGCCATTTCAACATCTGCATGTTTGTCATCCCCAATATGCAGGATGCTTCCTGGAGCCGCTTTTTCAGTTTTTATTAAATAGTCATACATGGTACCATTATATTTTGTCTTTCGATATTCGGAGGACGCATACACTGTATCCCACTGCACAAGTGAGCAGTGTTTTAAGATTCGTTCCAACTCCGTTTTTTCCAGGTACATATCTGTTGTAATAATGACTCGTTTTTTCTGCTGCCTGGCATACACCATCATTTCCTGCATTGCTCTATTCGGTATGCACAGCTCTTCTTCCAGCTTTCTTTCCAGCGCCTCAAGTTTTTTATAAAAACTTGCTGATTTTTGTCTGCCTGTCATTTCCTGATGTTCCCAGTACTGATAGATCTCATGCAGAGTTGGATGCGGCACACCATACTTTTTCCTGTAAAATCTCGCCGCACGCACCTGCATCTTTTCCCGTTCCTTTGCTAAACCAGGTATCCCGACTGCACATTCCATCCATACGAAAATGTCCTGTGGCTGACGAAACTTCCGAAACAAGAGTGTATCGTATAAATCAAAAGATACAATCTGCGCCTGTCGTATTTTATTTTTTAACTGCTTTTTCTGTCTTTGATTCATCGCCTCATCCATATCCCGATCTGCATTTATCCTGCCTGACATTTTTGCAGACTATAAATACCCAATCCCAAACAGCAGCTTATAAAGAAATTGGTCAATCCTGTCCTGCCGGTATACGTCAGTTCCTTTCAGTATCGCAAGTTTCTTTTGCCAATCCTGCCGGTAACCGGCAACGATCTGTAAAATCTCCTGATTTTTTTTCCTGATTTGCTGCCTGTCAAAATCAGACGCCTGTGTGGACAAATCCGCATAAAGCATATCTGCATATACCTGTGCGAAATCGCCTGCCTGGGCAGACAAAAGCCCTTTAAGCTGTCCTGCACGTCGAAGCCTGGCTGCCTGGCGCTGTCTCCATACAGCCTGCATTCCGATCTGATTGCCAGAATGCTGTCGATAGAGCACATAAGCACGCTGATCATAAACAACCGCACCAAAATATGCTGCTGTCAGATACATCCACCAGTCGTGCCATATACTTGTATGCGGAAGATGTCCTCGCACAATGGTAAGCAGACCGCGGTTAAATACCTGCGTACAGCCCATACAGATGTTTTCAACAAGTGCATTTCCAAACGACGGCTTTTTTCCGAGCTTTCTATTTTGCTTTTTTCTGACAGACAGATCATGTGAGGCATACCATACATTGCCCGCATACAGCAATGCATCCGACGGCTTTTTTGCAGTTTCGTATTCCAATGCCTCCACAGCCTTTTGCAGTTTCTGCGGATGCCAGACATCGTCTTGGTCAGCAAATGCAAAATAATCGTTGCTACTGTCCGCACATTCAATCAGATGTAAAAAACTTTTCTGTGTGCCGATATTTTTTCCAATATCTATTTGTACATGTTCACCTGCATAAGATGTTAAAATTGCAGGCGTATGATCCGCAGAACCGTCATCCCGCACCAGCAAAGATACTTTGACATGAGCTTGTGACAATATGCTTTCGATCTGTTCCGCCAGATAGTTCTCTCCATTATAAGTAGACATCAGTACTTGTACCCGCTTCATTTCAAACGCCTGTCCTTTTGCTGTTCACTGCCCATATACCGGTAAACCCATTGCATCTGCTGCTGCACAGCCCGGATATCATAATCCTGAATGTGCTCCTGGTTGTATTTTGCACAGCTATTTCGGTACTGCGGATGTTCCCGCATATATTCCAGTGCACATACCAGTTGTTCCTGATTATCTGGCGCATACAAAATTCCTCCAGGCTGTATCGAAATCCGTTTTTTAGTATCCGCACATTTGGCTCGTCCGGTTGTTCCAAGCAGTTCTCTGTTTCCCCGAATATCGGAAGCGATACATGGCAATCCCGCAGCCATTGCTTCCATAAGAGCTGCTGGAAGCCCTTCCTGCCTAGATGGAAAAACAAACAGGTCTGCGGCAAGATAAATCCCAGCCGGATCTTCTAAAAATCCCGGCATCCTTACCTTTTCTGCAATTCCGAGTTCTTTTGCCTGTTTTTGAAGATCGTTTTTTAATCTCCCTGCCCGCAGATCAGATAACAATATGCCTGCCATCCTGTTTTTGCGAGTGCAAAAAGCACTGCCTTATGGTTTTTCCTGTTGCTCAGTTCACCAACTGACAAAAGCAGTACCTCATTTTCAGGAATATGGTATTTTCTGCGATATTCTCTACGTAAAGCTGCACTGTTGCACTGTGCAAAGTGCATCGTATCCACGCCAACCCCAGGAAGATAAAACAGCTTTTTTGCATACATCCTTTTTTTTGCTAAAAAATAGTCCTCTTCGTTAATCACAATCAGCGCATCGCTCCAACAAGAAAGAAGCCGTTCCACAGGGTAATAAAACAGCCAGTTCCAAACCGGTGCACCACGAAAAAAATGAAAACCATGAGCTGTATAAATCACCCTGACTCCTCTTTGATGTGCAGCAATCCTTGCCAACACCCCTCCAACCGGTGAATGACAATGTATCCAGTCAAAACTATTCATCCTGATTAGGATACGCAACTGTTTATAAGCAGCCAAGCATTTTGCAGCCGGATGTATGTTCCTTGGACAGTCCCATTGGTGCCAGACAACATGCCATTTATCCAATGTTTTTTTCAGCTTTTTTATCCGTGTTTTACTGCAAGTATTCCCTTCTAAAAAATTACATGCTACATGCACCTCATAGCCCATTTCCAGCAGTAGCCAGACATTCGCCATATTAAACTGGTCGATCATAGACGCAACAGACGCCAGCAGCAGCACTTTCTTTTTTTTGTCACGCTTCATTCATAATCTCTGCCACAGATTTCATAATTTTGACATACATCGAATAGCTGTCTGTTTTTTTCTGCTTTGCCTGCTGTCTGCAAGGCTCCCAAATATCCAAAAGGGAATCAGATGGGTGCGCCACACCCCAAAGTAGCTCCTCTGCTCCTGCTCCAAGCGCACTACATATACTCACAAATGTTTCCAAGCTCATAATTCTCGTACCGCGTTCTATATGCCCAAGAAACGACATGCTGATCCCACACTTCTTTGCAAGTTCATCCTGCGACCAGCCTTTTGCTTTGCGAACCTGACGAATACGCATTCCCATTTTTGTATAATCCAGTTCTTTCATTGCGCCTCCATAATATATGATTCATAAAGCATAACAATTTGTAATAAAATGTTATGTTTTATGAAAATAGTCGAAGGTCGTAAAAATGCTTAAAATAAAGGAAAGATCAGATATGTGTGAATCTTTGCAGAAACAGATGTGGCAGAAACAATAACTATTTTCTTTGTTATCTGTCGGAATAATCTGTTATCATTTTTTATACCGATTTACTAAATATTATTTGGAATTAGTTGGTATATTAGGTAATAAGTTATAATTTTATCATTGGTATTGCAAAAAATATGAATTTGGTATAGAATACTTAAAGATAACATTTTATTACAAAATGTTATGTAATAGAACAGAATAATGCATTATCATTCATTTATTAATTTTCTGGAACCTGTCTAAAAATCACCCTGTCCCCATCATTCATCCCATACAAAAAAACAGCGAATCAAATCCAGGATGTAGTTTACAAGCCGTTTTCTGTGGCTTTCTGCCGGATATCAGGTTTTCCGGCAGAAATAAACAATTATTTTTTGATTCGCTGCTTTTCTGTCAATTTTTTATACAAATAGTTGAGAATTTTTCTGCTGTGAAAAGTGTTGCTTAGGCTGCTTACAGACGGATGTCTATGGAAACGTAAGCTTCTGGCGCGTCTTCTTTTTCTTTGTCTGCCTGCTTTGGTGCATCAGGCTGCTGCGCAGCTATACTGCTGTCTGTTTTGCTGTTTTTTGCACGGTTGTTTGTCTGTTCGCTGCCTTTTGTCTCTGTTTCTTTGTCTGCCTGCTTTTCTGGTTCCTTTGTACTGGTATTTTGTTCTGCCTTTGCAGCTTCTTCTACGGCTTTGTTTGCTTGTGAAAGCGAGGAGATCTGCGAGGTCTGTGCCGCCTGGATCTTTCCTTCTAGCTTGGAGAGCTCCTCTTCTTTTTGGCGGGTATTTCCTCCTTTGGCTGCGTCTAACTTGATCTCCGTTTTTAGTACGCCTGCCCTTCCCTGCATCTTCGTTGCCTGGCTGCCTTGGACTTGTGCCTGCTTCATCGAAGAATCTGCGGAAAGTATGGACTGCATACTGCTGCTTGAAATCCCTTTGTCTCTGCCGCCTGCGTTGTTCACTCCGCCCGACTGCTGTTTTGCGGCACGCTGCTGTGCCTGCTGCTCTTTGCGCATTTCCATTTCATGCTGGCGGAGCTGCTGGTTCAGGTTGGTGATTTCCTGCTGGATCTCCTGTCTTTTTTTCATTTTTTCTTCCATAGACAGTGTGTCGTCAGAAGAGATCTCCTGTAGCCTCTTTTGCGCATTTGCGATCTGCTGCTGAATGCCTTTGCTGACAGCATCGTTTGGCTTGCCCATGCCAATACTGCCTGGATTTGTACGGTTGCCCGCTCCTGTAGAACTGCCGATTGTCATCATATGATTTCTCCTTTCTATCGTTACCAATGCCGCAGACTGCCTGCTGAATCGGTATTCGTTGATCACTTGATGTTTCGGCAGCAGATCTTGCAAAATAAAGCTGTTTGCTGTGGAATCACTTTTTTCTGTTGTGAACTGCCATTAGCTTTATCGGCAAATCTTGTTAAAAAAGGAAGTAGAAATGTACTGTCTGGCAAATTAATTGTAATGACTGGAATTTTATGGCTGTATCTGCTTCCTGCAAAAAAACAGTTACTTTTTTTCCAGATTTATGTTATAGTAAATAAATACATAATAAAACCAAGGAGGATTTTTACAATGGCAAGATTTACATTACCGCGTGACCTGTACCACGGCAAAGGCGCCCTCGAAGCATTAAAGACATTTCAGGGCAAAAAAGCAATGATCTGTGTAGGCGGCGGTTCCATGAAACGGTTTGGTTTTTTAGACCGTGCACAGCAGTACTTAAAAGAAGCAGGAATGGAAGTAGAGATTTTTGAAGGCATTGAGCCAGACCCATCGGTAGAGACCGTAATGAAAGGCGCGGAAGCGATGGCAAAGTTTGAGCCGGACTGGATTATCGCTATGGGCGGCGGCTCGCCGATCGATGCTGCAAAGGCTATGTGGATCAAATACGAATATCCTGATATTACCTTTGAAGATATGTGCAAAGTATTCGGTATCCCAAGCCTGCGCAAGAAAGCACATTTTTGTGCGATTTCTTCTACGTCCGGCACCGCAACCGAAGTAACTGCATTTTCGATTATTACCGATTATCAAAAGGGGATTAAATATCCGATCGCTGATTTTGAAATCACACCAGACGTTGCGATCGTAGATCCTGACCTTGCCGAAACCATGCCGCAAAAACTCGTCGCACACACAGGTATGGACGCTATGACCCATTCGATCGAAGCTTACGTATCTACTGCAAACTGCGACTATACAGACCCGCTTGCGCTGCATTCCATCAAGATGATCCAGCGTGACCTTGTCGATTCCTATAACGGCGACATGTCCAAGCGTGCATCCATGCACAACGCACAGTGCCTTGCCGGAATGGCATTCTCAAACGCACTGCTTGGCATCGTACATTCGATGGCACACAAGACAGGTGCAGTTTTTGCAGACCACGGCGCGCATATTATTCACGGTGCGGCAAACGCAATGTACCTGCCAAAAGTAATTGCATTCAATGCCAAAGACGAGACCGCAAAGAAACGCTATGGCGAAATTGCAGACTTTATGCAGTTAGGCGGCTCTACGCTCGATGAGAAAGTAACGCTGCTGATCGAAAGCCTGCGTAAGATGAACGACGACCTGAAAATTCCGCACTGCATAAAAAATTATGGTGCCGACAGCTACCCGACAGAACAGGGCTTTGTACCGGAAGAAGTCTTTTTAGAAAGACTGCCTGAAATTGCGGCAAACGCACTTTTAGACGCATGTACCGGTTCCAATCCGCGCCAGCCAAGCCAGGAAGAAATGGAAAAACTGTTAAAATGCTGTTATTACGATACAGAAGTTGATTTCTAAAACAAAACGAAATAGCAAATGCCCGCACAGATTTCTGCTGTACGGGCATTTTTCAAACATCCTCTAGTACTACATCTGGCTAGTTTGATTTTGTTTATGGTAGATAAATAAATTTTTTTGGTAACATTTATGAAGAGCAGCCCGGAGAGGGGATTGGCACACCCTGGCAGCGGCTTTGGAAGAATGCTTAGAAGCCTTTTGCATTCTGCGGAAGAATCAGGGGCGCAGCCAAGCGGCACCTTTAGCTTCCGGCGGAAGCGAACTAGGTGCAGCGACCGTGCACAGCCGCAGTGTGGCAGCAGAATGCTTAGGGCTTCTTAGCATTCTGGAACGGACGCCGCCAGGGCGTGCCAATCCCCTCTCCGGGCGTCCCTTCCTGTAAAAATTTACCAAAGCAATTCAAACTCGCTCTAACCAAGGCTGACTCTTACATCCTATAGTCAATATGCTTGTAATACGGTATCTGCTCTGTCTGAAAGATTCGTACCTGCCGCGCGATCTGCTGCGCAGCCGTGCCGGCTGTCTGTCCAAACAGCTTTTCATCCTCAAGTTCTGCCTTCTCGGTAATTGTCATTTCCTGCATCTCTTCCGCTTCCGGCAAATTTTCGACTGGTTGTTCTTCTAGCTGTTCTTCTAGCTGTTCCCCCAGCTCTTCCTCCAGTTGTTCTTCCAGTTCTTCAACTGTCTCTGCCATCTCGTCCATCATCTCCGAAAGCATTCCTTCGCCTTCTTCGTCCCTGCCTGTTGCTTCTTCGATCATGTCGTCTTTGCGTTCTTCCGGCGTCTTTGGCGCTGTCTTTTCTGCTTCTTCGGCGATCTTTTCACCAATCTCCCTCGCTTCGTCAAGCACATGGCTCATCTGGCTGTTGTTAAACTGCTTTTTCGCTGCTGCAATCTGGTCTTCATACGTATGAAACATCTCCAGCTTCCTTGCAATATCTTCCAGGCTGGAACATTTCATATCTTTCAGCTTTTCTTTCTGCTGTTCAAAAAAATTCACCTGGCTGTCGCATTTTTGCTGGCGCTCCTGGCGGTCTTGCGTACTTTTTAAGCCACCCATACCTGCAAAGCTTAATACATTTACAGCCTGTACACTTACGCTCATAAAACCCCTCCTTTCCAAACAATCTCCTATACGAGATATTTCAATATAAAAATCTTTAGGCAGTCCATCCAGTCCCAGCGCCAGAGCTGCTCGACGTCCGATGCATCTGCCAGGCTGACTCTTACCACCTTGCCAAATCCGCCGACGCCCGGCACTTTCATAATCGTATCAAAGCCAAAAATAACATATTGTCCGCGCAGCCTGTACTTTCCGGCAAACCTGCTTAACTCCTGCCCGCTGATCGAAAAAATCCCGTCTGTCGTGTCTGCCCGAAAGCCTTCCTTTTGCAGATCAAAGGTCAGCGGATGCAGGTTGTCGTCATAGACGGATATTTCTTTGATCCTTGTATAGCGCGGCAGAGATGTCGCGCCAATCGTGGCGGTCAGAATAAGCGCAGCCGTTGCAGACAGCAGGGCAGACTGACGCCGTTTCTTTTGATAGCCCCGTTTGGCGCCGCCGTCTTTTTTAATGTTTGAAAGCCCTTCCAGCCTCTTTTTTAACGTTTCAAAGCAAAGAGCGGAACGGACATTCGAAAAAGCCATATGGTATAACACTGGCTGCCTGCTGACACGAATCGTTTTCAAAATGACGGCGGCATATTCCTGCGCATTCAGGCTGCCAAGCAGCACGCTCCCTTCGTCTGTGCAGTATTCCATATTTTCCCGCAGCTTGCAGTCAAGCAGGTATATCGCAGGATGCACCCACCAAAGAATTTTTAACCATGCATACACTTTTAGCAGCAGCAGGTGCCCCTGGCGGATATGCAGCATTTCGTGATAAAAGACAGCTTCGGATTCTTCTTTGGATAAGCTGCTGAGCAGAATCCTCGGCATAACGATATAAGGCTTTCTGATTCCTCCTGCAAACGGACTGCAATTATCTTCTGTAATGTATACCCTGATCTTTCTTTTCGCCCCGATCCCCTGCATATCGTTTAAAAACGCCGGGCACTCTTCCTGCCTTGCCTGCGGCAGCCTTACAATCTTTTTGTGCAGGCGCCTGTGCCCATACAAATGCCGCACTGCTAATAGCCCCGCGATCCCAAAATAGCACACCGCCATTTCTTCTGTTACGATTCCCTGTATCCAGTTTGTAAACAGATAACACTTTCCGGTAAAAAAAATCCTGGAATAACCAAGCAGGCAGGAGCACGGCACCAGCAGAAGCACGCCTAAGTTCAGCCGCCTCGTACGGCATCCGCCCACCTTGCAGAGCAAAAAGGCTGCCGCCATCGGCACGGTTGCCGCCGCCATCACGCGAATGATTTTTGTAAAGCTGTAGGTAAGCAGAAACAGCACAAATTTTGTCATCTGCCCCGCCCACCCCTTTCTTCTTTCATTTTCTCGACAAGCTGCTCTAATTCCAAAAACTGCTCGTCGCTCAGCCGTGATTTTTCCAGAAAGCTTGCGACAGCAAGTGTGGAATTGCCGCCGAAATAATTGCGCACAAAGCGGTCTTGTTTTTCCGCCAGGCACTCTTCCTTCGACTTCACGACATAGTAATGATACACACGGGAATCCTTTTGATCTACTTCGTAGCGGATCACCCCTTTTGCAAGCAGCCGGTTAATCAGCACCCGGATCGTCCTTGCACTGACCTCCAGCGTCCCCTTTAACGTTTGTATAATTTCAGACGCTGTAATATCCCCATTTGAACTCCAGATTACTTCCATTACGAGCCACTCCGTCTCGCTTGGTGTTGTCTCTTTTACCATATAATACTCCCTGTTTTACATTTTTTATATCGGTTTATGTACATAAACATTTAACCCTTATCCGTATTTTTTAAAAACACCTTCTTTTATTTTCCGATCCGTTTCCTTTTTAAAACCGTTTCATACACCCTCCAGCAAAACCGCGCGTCCTCCGCTTCTACTTCCTCCTGTGCATAAGCTGCCTGGCGCACAGCCAGCATAAAACGCGTCCAGTCCTCGGTAAAGATTTGCTGAAAGTCTGCCTTTAATAGCTGTTCATACTGCATATCCGATCCAGACAACCGGAACCGTTTCCTGCGAATGCACAGCTTTTTGTACATTCTGTGATTGATCCTTAAAACTGCTTTGCGGTATTTCCCGGCACGGATTTCCCGCAGCGGGAGCGTACGCCACAGATGAAGCATCTTTTTGCACAGCAAAAGCATCAGCAGCGATACGATACCTGCCCCAAAAAGCATGGCGATCCAGCCGTATTTTTCCCATAAAAACAGCAGACGGCTTTTATCTGCGCCTTTCCCTGAAAGCAGCCCGTTTTGTTTTGTCTGTTCCTTTTGCGCATTTTTCGAATCCTGTACCTCATTGTCTGTATGTTCTTCGTCCGCACGTGTTTCTTCGTTATTTAACCGCGTATCCCCAGGCGGTGCCGTGCCGGCTCCTGTTCCTGCGTCTGCGCGGATGCTGTTCGCTGCCGCAGCGTCCCTTGCTGCCGGCGGCGTCACATCGAGCGGCACCCAGCCTACCTGTTCCAAATAGATCTCCGCCCAGGCATGTGCACCGCTGTCTTTTACATATGCGGTATAAGCATCCCCGGACTTTTGAAATTCATTTTGCCTGACTACGTATCCGGTTACATATCTTGCCGGGACGCCAAGCTCCCGCAAAAACAGTACGGCTGCACTGGCAAAATGCACGCAGTAGCCCTTGCGCGTGCGCATTAAAAAGCAGGTAACCGGATCTTCGCCTTCTGTCAAAGGCTCCAGATTTAAGCTGTAGCTCTGGTATTTTTGCAGCGCTTCGCTCAATGCCTGGGCAATTTGCAGCCGGTCAATGTTGCGCCATGCCGGATGGTCAATCTCCGAAAGCTCCTGCTGCAAATTGGCAATCGTATCCCAGTTACGCTCCATACGCAGCGCCCACACCGGCAAAAACGTGTCTTCGCCTCCTTGTGTCTGTACAAAACTGCTGGCATACGACTGCATATATTCATCCAGCGACGGCACATAGTCCTGAATCACTGACTGCAAATACTGGTGTACCGACGGAATGCTCTCAGGCGTCTGCACATAATGTTTCTCTGCAAAATCATCATACCATTGAAACAGGCCTTCCCTTGGCTCATCAAATACCTGACTGTACTCGATCATGCCTGCGGTATAGTTCCATCCATTGTAGACAAACTCCTGCTGCCTGCGCTCCTTTTGGATCTTGGCATCCGCTAAAAACTGCACATCGTCCAAACTCCTGCTGCCTTGCTCAAAGCTGACGCCATAAGGCACATACGCGTATGTGCTGTGCGTCCCGATATGGCTGACCTTGTAATCGATCCTCGTACTTTCTCCGCCGTAAACAGCATAAAATTCTTCTCCAAACCGGTACTTTAGCACTGTCCTGTCTGCGTGCTGATACATCTGGTACTGTTTTCCAAACAGCTCCTTTGCCGCTTCTGCTTCGTCATATCCCGCCTGTGCACAGGCATCGGAAAACGGCTTCGTGTTGCAGATCCAGCTTCCGTTTTGATAATCTGTCCCGCAGAACCCTCTTAGCAAAAGATCCTCCGACGGGCGCTCAGAAGCTGTTACAAGCAGCATATTCTGCCCTGTATAATACGGCGTCTGGTTGCTGACCGTCTCGCTCTTTGGGCTGAAATGCCCCCGCCAAAGTGCTTTTGCCGTGCGCTCGATCTCCTTTTGCATTTTCTGAACACGCGGCGCTTTTGCCATCAGCCAGCCGTTCGTCGCATCTGACAGCCTGCTGCTGCAAAACAGCATTCCAAACATTGCAAACGTAAGCAGCCCCAGCGGCAGCAGCCGCAGATACCACCGCTGCCTATACCTGTGCCGCTGGTTCATCGGTACACGCAGCACCATCTTCCTGCCGCCCTGCCCGTCTGCCTGCGCAAACAGCAGCGCCGCAAAAAACAATGCCATCCCTCTCCACTGCGGAATATATCCGATAAAAAGCTCCGCCGACAAGACCGCTGCTGGCAGCAGCAGCAACAGTACCCGCCTTTGCAACAGCAGCGCTGCAAGCAGCAGGCATATAACAACCGCAAAGCTCCAAAATGCAAACGAAAAGCCAATCAGCTCTGTCTTTCCTTTCCAGATCCAAATAGATGTCTTTAAATGCCGGTTAAATTTTACTAAAAACTGCGTTGCCAGTGCACATGCCCCGTCCTCTAAATCGATCTGGCGCGGCTTTGCGTAAGCATATGCCGTAATTCCGAAAATAACCGGTATACAAATCCCACAGAACATACGCAGCAGGCGGTACGGCAATGCCGCAATACCGATCTGGTACAGTACCGCCGTCCCGATCAAAACCGCGCAAATCCACCGGACGGCTTCTTTGGAAAGCTTCCAGTCTGGAAAAATATCCTGTGCCATCCAGACAGCAGAATAAAAACAAAGCAGCGCGACCGCGCTTAACAGCACAGTCCCCGCTACCGCATCTGACAGCGAATATTCAGTTGTCTGTTTTGCATATTTACGCATATGCGATACTCCCTATTATAATACCAGCTCCAGTCCGCTTAATTTTTCCTGCCAGCCCTGTATATGATACGCCGCAATCTGTTCCCTGTTTTTATACAGGCGAAGCTGTTCGTCCAGCTCCAGCAGATGCAGATAATGCTCTCCCCTGTACTTTTCTTCATATGCTTCCAAAAGATCGGTTTTGCTGCTCTCAAACGTCTCTTCCAGATAGCAGCTTAAAAACTGGTACAAACTCTCCTCATTATCCACGCGCACGCGCACAACATCCTGGCGGCTGCTGCTGTACCACGCGGCATAATGCGGGCATCCGCTGTCCATCAGGGAAAACGAAATGCTTGCTAAAATCACAAGATAAGCGTTGACTTTCTCTGCCTTTCTTTGTTTTTCCTTGACATACCGCAGCAAAAATACGACCGGGCACGCTTTCGGCAGGCTGTCCTCCCTGACAAGCAGGTCATCCAGCCTGGCACTTAGCTTCCAGTGCACACTCTGAATCTTGTCCCCGTTTTGAAACGGACGCACTTGAAACAGCTCGCTGTGGTCATCTCCCGCACGATGCTCGTCATAAATATCCGCCTCCCCGATAAAATTTTTTACCGCTTCTGTCAGATGCACTCCGATTTCCTGCATATTCGGCAGCACTTGCACAAACCCGCTGCTTTTCACTGTCTTTTGCATATAAAATAACCCCGTCAGGTCATATACACGCACTTTTTTTAACAGCAGCTCGTAGCTCCCGTAATCTTCCATGATAAGCGGATAATCAAAACTGTTCGTCCCAGATTCCGCCATACCGCCGCGCAGCCATCTTTTTTTCTTTTTCTTTAAAAAGCGGTTGCCCAGCTCGACCCTGCACTGAAAGCGCTGACAGGGCAAAAAACTGCGGTTTTCCAGCACAATCCGCACGGTCAGCGGCTTGGTGCATTCCGCAATCGCAATCGGAAATGTTACGCTGCACGCAATCGTACGCACGCGCCATACTAAAAACACACATGCCATTACAAGAAGCGCTGCTCCTGCATATCCGAGCACGACCATTGAGCTGCTTTTATATAGTACCGAAACATAAAACGCCGTTCCGGTTAATACAATCCCTGTAATGATACTCCACATCTGCCGCTATCTGTCCTTCCTGTAAGAAACCGGCTGCCTGACCGCCCCTAGCACCTCTGCAATGACCGCCTCAGGCGTGACATGCGTCACCCTTGCCTTCGTATTCAGCAGCATCCGGTGCCTTGCCACCTCAGGAAACACTTCTGCCACATCTTCTGGTATGACATAATTCCTGTTTTGCAAAAATGCCCATGCTTTTGCCATTTTTGTACAGGCAATCGAGCCGCGCGGGCTGATGCCCAGCTCAATATAAGCGCTTTCCCGCGTTGCCTTGGACAAATGCACAATATACTGGTACAGGCTTTCATGCACAAACACCTGCTCGATCTGTGTCTGAAGCTCTGCCAGCCCGCCGGCACTTAATACACACTGTACTTCCTTCGTCCCTGCGTGCACGCTCTTTCCTTTTGCAATCGCAATCTCACTGCTTTCATCCGGGTAGCCCATGCTCATACAGATCATAAACCGGTCAAGCTGCGCCTCCGGCAGTAGCTGCGTCCCGGCGCTGCCTTTGGGATTCTGCGTCGCCATCACGATAAACGGCTTTGGCACATCCCTGCTTGTCCCGTCCACCGTCACCATGCCTTCTTCCATCACCTCCAGCAAAGCAGACTGCGTCTTTGGTGACGTCCGGTTGATTTCATCGGCAAGAAACAGGTTGCACATAATCGTGCCCGGATAGTATACAAACCCGCCTGTTTCCTTTTGATACATATTAAAGCCGAGCAGATCCGACGGCATCACATCCGGCGTAAACTGCACTCTGTTGTTGTCTAACTCCATCGCTTTGGAAAACGCAATCGCCAGCGTCGTCTTGCCAACGCCCGGCACATCCTCAATCAGGATATGCCCGCCTGCCAGTATTGCAGCAAACGCCTTGCGGATACAATCATCCTTCCCGGTCAGCGCCTTTTTTACCTCGCGCACGACTGCTTCTGCTTTCCAGTAGGACTCCCCTGTCATATTTCCTCCACGGCACCGATCATCTCGTTAATATCCTGGACACCTTCTGCCACCATAAACTGCCGGATATCATTAATAATATCCACCGTCACCGTCGGATTGGCAAAATTTGCAGTCCCGACCGCCACAGCCGTAGCTCCGGCAAGCATCATTTCCAGCGCGTCTTCGGCATTCATCACGCCGCCCATGCCGATAATCGGGATATCCACCGCATGTGCCGCTTCGTACACCATACGCACTGCGACCGGATGCACCGCAGGGCCTGAAAGGCCGCCTGTCCGGTTTGCCAGTGAAAACCTGCGCGACTTCACGTCGATTTTCATTCCAAGCAGCGTGTTAATCAGGGAAATGCCGTCTGCACCCGCGGCTTCGACCGCTTTTGCCATTTCTCCGATATCGGTTACATTTGGGCTTAGCTTAATAATAATCGGATGGGTAGACTTTTTACGGATTTCTTTTGTAATATGCGCCGCCATATTCGGCGCCTGTCCAAACGCAATTCCGCCTTCTTTCACATTCGGGCAGGAAATATTAATCTCCAGCATACTGACCGGCTGGTCATTTAACCGTTCCACAACTTCCAGGTAATCATACACCGACCTGCCGCATACATTGACAAGAATCCGTGTATCAAATTTTTTCAAAAACGGAAGGTCACGCTTAATGAACACGTCCACGCCCGGATTTTGCAGGCCGACAGCATTAAGCATACCGCCGTACACCTCGGCTACCCGCGGCGTCGGATTCCCTTCCCAAGGGACATTTGCCACCCCTTTTGTAATCACGCCGCCCAGACAGTTCAGATCTATAAACTGCGCATATTCCTCCCCAGAGCCAAACGTGCCCGAAGCTGTCAGAATCGGATTTTTAAATGTAATACCTGCGATATTTACTTTTGTATTCATTAAATATCCACCTCCCTTGCGTCAAATACCGGGCCTTCCGTACAAATCCGCTGGTTATGCACATGGGAATGCGCGTCTTTGTGCGTTGTCCTGCACACACAGCCAAGACATGCTCCCACACCGCACGCCATACGCTCTTCCAGCGAGATCCAGCATTCGATTCCCTGCTGCGCGGCATATTGTTTCAGCGCTTTTAACATCGGCATCGGCCCGCAGGCATAGATCACCTCGGCACGAAGCTGTTTGCTTTGAATCACATCCAGTACCGTTCCTTTTGTACCTACAGAACCGTCCTCTGTCGCAATATGTACCTTGCCGCACAGCTCAAACCGGTCGCTTAAAAAAAGCTGCCTGTTCCGGTATCCTAGTACGATCTCCTTGTCAGCGGCAAGCTCCTTTGCCACTTGCAGCATAGGCGGGATGCCGATGCCCCCTCCGATCATAAGCGCTTTCCCCGGCTTTTTTGGGAACCCGGTTCCCAGCGGCCCAATGACATAGAGCGGCATCCCTGTACGCATATAAGAAAACTCATCGGTTCCTTTTCCTGCCACGCGGTACACAATGCGGACTGCCTGGTCTTCCTTATCGATCTCGCAAATACTGATCGGACGCGGCAAAATCCTGCTGCCATCCCTGCAATACACGCCGATAAACTGTCCCGCCTGCGCTTCCTGCGCAATTTGATCCGTATGCAGCCACATACTGTAAATATCCGGTGCAATCTCTTCCTGACGGATAATGACTGCCTCTTCTTTAAATTTCTGCGTCATCTGCCTGTGCCCTCCTTTTGCTACTCTGCTTTTTGCAGTGCATGGTCGATATCCTTGATCATCGCAAGCACTGCCTGGCGCGATGCGTCCGCATAATTCTCCTGTGTAAAATGTGCATACTGCTCCTGTTTGTAAGCAGCGATAATCCCTCTTGAGGAATTTACGATCGCTCCAAGCCCGTCTTTATTAAAATAATGCACGAGGTCTTCCGCCTTTCCTCCCTGCGCGCCGTATCCCGGCACAAGGATATAAGCTTTCGGCATCACTTTGCGCATGATCTTGCCGACCTTTGGATACGTCGCACCGACAACGGCGCCGATATAGCTGTAATCACCGCCCATATGCTGCTCGCCCCATTCCGCGACTTTTTCACCTACATATTCATACAGCGGCCTGCCGTCAATCAGACGGTCCTGAAATTCTCCGCTAGACGGATTGGACGTCTTGACAAGAATAAAAATCCCCTTCTTTTCCTCTTTGCACACATCCAGAAACGGCTGGATGCCGTCGACCCCAAAATAAGGATTCACCGTTGCAAAATCCTCATTAAATGCCGAAAACCGATTGGCGCCGACGGATATCTTTCCAAGATGCGCGTCTGCATAAGCTGCCGATGTCGAGCCGATATCGCCGCGTTTGACATCTCCGATCACGACCAGATCCTTTTCATGACAGTAATCGACCGTTTTTTGAAATGCCTTAAGCCCCTCAATGCCAAACTGCTCATACATCGCAATCTGCGGCTTTACCGCCGGGATCAAGTCATATACGCAGTCGATAATCCCTTTGTTAAACTGCCAGATGGCATCCGCTGCGCCCGCCAACGTCTCCCCAAACTCTGCAAAAGACTTCTGCTTCAACTGCTCCGGCACATAAGACAGCATTGGATCTAAGCCTACCACAATCGGCGCCTTTGTTTTTTTAATTTTTTCGACTAATTTTTGAATCATGCATTTACCCCTTTTTCTTCCTATTATAATAGCACTCTTATTCTGCCTGATAAATAATTTCTCCGCCTGCGATCGTCATACGGACAGCCCCGGTTACCTCACGTCCCTGAAACGGTGTGTTCCTGCTTTTTGAAGCAAATAGAGACGCGTCAATGCGGTATGTTTTTTCTGGGTCAAAGATAACGATGTCCGCCGGTTTCCCAGGCTGCAAGCTCCCCTTGTCAATGCCAAGCACCTTTGCCGGGTTGTAGCTCATCTTTTCCGCCATCTGCATCGGCGTAAGGCAGCCCGAGAGCACCAGCTCGGTATAAGTCAATGCTGCGGCTGTTTCCAATCCGACGATGCCAAACGGCGCCCGCAGCATAGAATCATTTTTTTCATCTCTTGTATGCGGCGCATGGTCGGTAGCGATAACATCCATAATGTCCTCTTTTAATCCCTGGCGCAGCGCCAGTACATCTTCTCTTGTGCGAAGCGGCGGATTCATTTTATAGTTGGTGTCTCCCGGCACCATATCGTCGGACGTTAACGTGAAGTGGTGCGGGCAGACCTCCGCGGTAACGATCGTTTTTCCCATTTCTTTTGCCATCCTTACGATATCCACACTCTCCTTTGTAGAGCAGTGGCACAGATGCAGCTTTGCGCCTGTCTCCATCGCAAGCTGTACATCGCGCATAGCGATTACATTTTCCACGCTGTTTGTAATTCCCGGCAGCTCGCGTTTTTTTGCATTGTCGTCTGCGTTGACGACGCCGCCGTTTACAAGGTCTTTATCTTCACAGTGCGACAATACCGGAATATCTAGTTTTTGCGCGATTTTCATCGCCTCCTGCAATACATACGAATTCATTACAGACTTTCCGTCCTCACTGATCGCCGGGCTGCCCGCCTGTACCATTTTTTCAATATCAGAAAGCTGCGTCCCCTCCATTTTCCTAGTAATGGCTCCTGCCTGCAACACATTTACCTTTGTTACGCTTTTTGCCTTATTGTGGACATAACTGACTACATCCGCGTTATCTACAACCGGTTTTGTATTCGGCATTGCCACAATCGTCGTAAATCCGCCGCGTGCCGCTGCCGCTGCACCTGTGGCTACTGTTTCCTTGCGTTCAAATCCCGGATCGCGCAGATGCACATGCAGGTCAATAAACCCGGGCATTACAAAACATCCTCTTGCATCGATCTGGCAGTCTGCCGCCTCTTCCATGCCCTGCATTACTTTTACGATTTTTCCATCCTGTATCAGTATGTCAGCCAAAGAATCCTGCTTCACAGCCGGATCAATGACACGGCCGTTTTTAATTATAAGTCTCATCTTCAATTCCTTTCTTTTTCGTAATGCTCTCATACTTTCTGATGTCTTTCATTAATTTCATGATAACATACTTGAAAATGTTCAGCAACTGCTATCTTGCACGGAACGGAAAAAAGACCAAACCAAAAAATCCCGTCTGTCCGGCTATTTTTTGATTTAGTCCTACGATAGCAGAGCCATCACCTAAGTATTTCGACCCCCACTGCGTCATCCAGTTCGGACACGACACTCTCTGCCCGTCGCAGTACTGTGTCAGAATCGGCTGGCGTACATTCGGCCTGGAAAGGTAATTTTGAAACATTTCATCTACGATCAGGGAAATATTCGAAAAAATATTTCTGCCGTATGACCACTTCTGGTCATATGCGGTGGAAGAGGTAATGGTAAAATTGTAGCCTTTATTCCGGTACCCCATAATCCATACTCATTCGGGATTGAAGAAATTCATCCAGATTAATTTTGAAACGGATGTTTATCTTGCCTTTTCTAATATCAATACGCTCAATCAGCTTATTTACCAGAACCCTCTTCCGTGAGACATCGGTATTTTGGAAAATTTCTTTCCATGTAGGAAGTTTCTGGTGGATTTCCTCCCATTCCTTTACAGATACAGATGAATGTTCGAGTTCTGTTTTTATCTGATTTATTTTATCCTGTTGTTCCTGCTCCTGTTTCTCATGCGTTCTGACAGCCGACATTAATTCTTCTATCGTAAGTGCGTAATTACCTGTGATGGCTTCTGGAATTTTACTTTTCATAACAGCAATACCATTTCGTATCTTATCCAGTTCCTTTTGCTCTTTTGCTAATTCAGATTCCTTTCTTCTTTTTTCCTCATTTTGCTTTTGATTGATTAACTGAAAAATATCTTCATTTTCCTGTAGTTTGTCAATATATTCAGATAATACGTTAAATACTACCGGGTCAACCTTATCCGCTCTAAATTGTTTCGTTTTATCATGTGGAACCCCTTGCCATGCCTGATTGCATTTATAGATTGGTATTTTGCTTGTACGTCTTTCGCCTGTATCTTTTATCGTCCAGTAATTATATTTGCTCCCATTTACCATTTTACAGCCACAATAGCCGCAATGCAAAATATCAATCAAAGGAAGCATACCATCGTTTCTGCTGATTACCGTTACATTCTGGTTTTCGAGTTTCTTTGTATATCTGCCGGCCCGCAATGCCCGTTTATCTTGTACCCGGTTCCATGTGTCATCATCAATGATTCTGATTGTTTCATTTGGTTCTTTGGCTATAATCCAATCTTTGCTGTCTAAAGTCCGATATTTCCCATTGATTTTTTCTCTGCGTTTATATGCAGTACGACCGGAATAAATCGGATTTGTCAAAATACTTGTAATGGTTTCCCCTCTCCAGTTCTTTTTATCGGGAGCAAGCTGTCTATGTTTTTCATTCTCATTTAATATTTTAGCAATTTTTACAGAACCAAACTCCATATTAAGGGATAAACGGTACATGTATTGTACAATTTCAGCTTCATCCGGGCATATCACCAATGTTTTCAATAATCGTCCGTGCTTACTCAATTCGCCTGAATTTTCCAGCCGGTATCCATAAGGGGCTTTTCCACCCATAAATTTTCCTACGGCTGCCAGTTTCTGGGCAGTATCCTTTACCCTCATGCCTGTGTCGGAACTGCTTTTTTGAGCACTTCCATATCTTAAAGCTAACATAATCAGACCCATTATATCATCAGCCTCTGGAGAAATGCAACCGTCTTTTACTGTGTAAACATCAACTCCCAACACTTTCAACGCCATAATGTACTGCATTGTTGATAACATCTGACGTCCAAGACGGTCATCTTTGTAGATAACTAATACGTCGTATTCTTTGTTCTCTGCGTCTTTATAAGCTTCTTGCAGAGCAGCTCTGTCCTCGGCAGAATTTTTATAGGCACTAATCCCTCCTTCAAAGTATTCCTTTCCATCGGATTCCCAATCTTCATGCTGGTCAACGTAATCAGAAACAATCTGCCTTTGTAATTTCAAATCACCATCAGCTTCAAGTTGTTGGTGCGAACTCACCCTTAGTAATGTTCTTACCCTTTTTATTGCTTTTGTTTCCTTTTTTACCATAAAAGTTCTCCTTCTTTCTGGTGAGATCTGTGATACACCACTTACTTTATGATATTTTTTCGAGATAATCATGGAACATTCCTGCTAAAATATTTTTTACTTCTGATACGATGGAATCATCTTGAAGACCACGCGGAAATTCTAAGGTGATTTCCATCCCGTTATCCTCCGTTGTTATGTATTCATATGCCTGATTATCCACAGATTTCTCCAGACTTCTTCTCTTTGCTCTCATTTTATGAATGGAAAGATTGTCTGATTCGTATACGGAATCTAATTGTTTTGCACACATACATAACACCTCCCCATACCTGGCACCCATTTGCCTGAGGGATGTAAAAAGCATTGGGCTTTGATATTATAATTACTTTTTTCAGAGAAATAAAGACGTTGAATAGGTCTTGAAATTTTTGGTATAAGCATACCTGATACCTCCTTGTTTTTTGTGGATAGTCTTTACAACTAGTTAGCCACAACAAACAATTTGGATTTCAGAGGCTCATTTGTAATTTTCAAGTCCAGAGCAAAGACAAATTGCACAAAAAAATCACTTAAAAAACCTATTTCTAAGTTCTAAAGTGATTTTTCTATCTGATTTTTTGTGCGTTTTTCACGAAATTTATCTTTTTTATATCGTTCCCCAAAGTGCTTCGTTTTGTGGGAAAAACGATTGATTTCAACAATAGAATTTGATTTCGTCTGTTACGAAAAATTTCTTCCATGCGGAACAAATAAGAAAAAACTGTGCTGATATAAATACCATTAACTGATTTAATTCTTTCTTTGGAATCTGACTTCCGTTACCTGCCACAATACAGCCGCCTTTTTTTGTCAGCCATATCTTTGTACTATTTGGAGATGGTTTCCCTTTCGATATATGTACATGGATTGGTTCATCATTCTCATTAGCCCAAAAGTAAATCTTATAACCGCTTACTGTGAATAAATTAGGCAATCTGGATTCCTCCTTCTGCCGCATACTGATACAGCAAATGCGCATTGCTTTGGAGTAATTGCTCAAACAGGGCAATTTCTTCATCTGAATACCCTTTTCTTTGAATCCATTTATATTCCGGAAGTTCACATCTTGCGTAGTCGAAGCCGTCCTCTGTCGGTCGTTCAAAATGAACAATTACTTTCTGTACATTATTTTCTTCGATAATCTGTGAGTGTACAATCTCGGTTTCATCAAATAACGTCATGTACGGATACATCATAGCTTTTGCACTCCTTTCTTTGTTTTTATTATATCCCCATCTATTGCAAAATACAATCAGTATTTTCGACTGCATCATTAACATCCTCTACCATTGATGGAGGGTTAATGTAAGGCATACGGAATTGTTTTATTCTTACCCCGCTATAAAAACTTCCTCTCGAATTGGTTTTGTGTCCATATCCGGCTTCAATCATTGCTTTTCTAAGTGCAGAACAGCTTTTAATTGATTCACCTGTATTTATGCAGTAATCCCTATAATTATTATAGAGTTCACCTGCTTTTTCAGAATAGGCTCTGTCAGTTTCACAGCATTCAAACAGATAATTTTGGATCCAATTATTTTCAGCCCGATATGTTTTAATTGCCTGTTTTACAATTTCCGGCTGTGATATTTTATAGTCTGATTCTATGAATTTCTGCGCTCCCTGTATCATCCATGATAATACGGCACCCCGGAGACAACAACCAATCTGCGCCATGTTCCGTTATCCAATGCTTCAACAGATGAAAGATGGTTGGTACATAGAACAGTTGTATGTGTTGGTATAAATGAAAATGGATTTTTATATTTTTTCTCTGCATATATCATGTCTGTAGAACATAATTGTTTTAAAGAAGCTGTATCAAGCTGTCTGCCGTCTTCCAGTTCCGAAGCAATTACCAGACGTTTCCCACGCAGTTCAGCAAATTCATTCTTTTTATTTATCCGGGAATTTTTTGTAAGTATCTCCGCTGATAGATTGCCGGAATAATTTCCCATAACCATAGAAAGCAGATTAAAAAACGTGCTTTTACCATTTTTTCCTGTACCGTAAGCAATAATAAGGTTCTCACAATATACCTTTCCGATCAGACACATTCCGGCGATATACTGTAAGTACTGTTTTAATGATTGATTATGATCAGTAATGGTTTCCAAAAAGTTCTGAAATAACTCTGCATTTTGTAAATTGGGGCTTACCGTTGTTATCTTTGTACAATAATCTAAGGAATTATGTTGATTTTGTGCTCCTGTCCGCAAGTCTATGATACCAGTAGGGGTATTTAATAAAAATCCGTTTTTGTCGAGTTTTTCTACATCAATTTCAACCATAGGCTGTGCTTCGGTTAAAACAGCAGTAATACGAGCAGTTTGGCGGTGCTTCATAACAAATTTTCGATAATTTTCAGCATTCTTAATACTTCCTTTTACTATTTCCTGATCAGAAACATCATCATTTATGATTGCATTGTTTTCTTTTTTTCTGGCTTCTATCAGCAAAGAAGAAACTTCTTCTAACTGATACTTTGTCAGAAGCTGTACAAGACGATGAATTTTACTTTTACTTTCAATCCATACTTTACCGTTATAATAAAGATAATCAGGACTGTTCTTCGTTTTTTCATGATAATGTTTACAAACACTTTCCCAGATACTGATTAGTTCTGTTTCCTCCATAGGCGGTACACATTTTTTAATTTCGCTACAAAATGCGGAATATGCTTTATCAGATTCTCCCCAGCGTGTGACTACACGAGTTGCATGATCAAAAAGCGTACTATGTCGTTTTCCATAAGGAATAATACTGTTATTTTCTGGAAAACTATTCTTATTAAATGATTCCTGAATATCTTATTTCAACTGTTTCCATAAAATCTGACAATACAATATCTCCATCCTGAAATTCTATCTGCGGATTTTCAACACCAAAGAAAAAACGGGCAGAATCCTTTGCATTAGCATCAAATGCTGTGAAGTATGCGCATACTTTGTTTTTAAGATTCTGATATTCCATACAATCTTGTATCAATTTGTCAGGAAAATATACATGGAACTTCGGACGTGCCGCTTTTCCATCTTTTATTTTCATGTGGTTTCTTGAAAATACAATATAAAAACATACATTCAGAAATTGTTCCTTAACGTCAACAGGATATATCCAATCGGAAGGATTATCACTGTCAGAATTATCAATATCAAACATGGTACAGTTTGATTGGATGAAATGCTCCTTTTTCCTGTGATTATTCTTGTACCTGGCACACACATGGTCATGAGAGACGGCTATCCTTAAATCATTTTCGGAACTTATTTGAATCTCATTCGGATAAAACTGATTGCTTGCAGTCTGGCATGTGTTGCTGTAAAATAGTGTAAAATTGGTTTTTGTCATCGTATTTACCTCCTATTTTCCATACAAAGAGATTGTCTCTGGAATTTTTGTATTTGAGAGCATAAAAAACAGCCATGTTGTTATCCCGAAAGATAACTAACATGACTGTTTACGTTAGTTTTTTAGAATTATGGCTTGTCCGGTCAATGATTACCGATATTCAACAGAATAAGCAGATTTCCCTGTCATTTTGATGATCAACTCATTCAGTATAAGGGCTTTGCAACCCTGAATCACCGTGTATTCCGGTACCATTCTGTATATACCCTGTTCATCGTAAACGACATAATTGCAAGGATATTCGCCCGGATCGTCGCATCCGGCCACGTTGCATAGATCTCACTGGACGCTACATTTTTAATATAATCCTTGTAGCGGATATAATAATCCGTTGCCGTACTGTCGGTCGGCGCTCCGTCATGGACGACGACATATTCCGGCACGACTACCCTGCTGAGTACGATCTCTCCGGTCTGGCGGACAGGCTTGATCTCTGCTTCTTCCATTTTCGGCGGAAAATTGCCAAACAGCGTATTTGCCGGGATCACAATGTCGTCCGGCCACGTCGCTGCCGCACCGACCGGCTGTAAACGGATATCCTGCACTGCCGTCTGGTCGGCTAACACCTGAATCCCATCCACCGACACCGGCTGATAGCCGTCTGCTGAAATCTGGATCGTATACTGGGCATATGGCTGCGTTTCCGATGGTTCCATACTGTACTCTAACGGCGGCGCTTTTAACTCAAGCTGCTGTGTCTGCCCGGATTCATTTGTACTTAGCTCCTCAAACGTACTTTCCGGCTCTCCCGTATAAGAAACGGAAACCTTTGCGCCCGGAATCGGGTCCCTGTTGACTCTGGATTCTACGCTGATCCGCAGCCTACCTGTATCTGGCATGTCTGCCTGCGTGTGATATACATTTTTCATAGCACACAAATACCCCTCTGCTCTTACTATCAGCATATGCAGCACATAGTAACCTGTTCCAGATTTTCTGTCAGTGTTTATTCCTGTTCACGAATAATATTTTTTACAACCTCTGCCTGATTGCGTATATGATTGCGCATTGCATCCGCGACGCGCTCTTTATTTTTCTGTTTTAACGCTTGCACGATCTCTTCATGCTCTACAATCAGCATCGGATAGTTTTCCTTTTCTTTCAGATATTCCACGCGGTAGCGGTAGATCTGTTCCCGTAAATTGCTCAAAAGGATCACGAGCTTTGGATTATCTGTCGCTTCGTAAATGACATCATGAAACTCCACGTCATACGCAACGATCTTGCTTAAATCTCCCGCCTGTACTGCCAGTTCAAAATTTTTCATCGTAGCCATCAGGCGCTCTAACTGTTCCTGCGTAATCTTATCGCACGCCACCTGCACCGCAAGGTCGTCAAGCGCCTCGCGGATCTGCAAAACATCTTCCATATCCTTTTCGGTCATTCTGGCGACTTCCGCTCCTTTTCTTGGAATGGTAACGGCAAGCCCTTCCTGTTCAAGCATCCGAATCGCCTCGCGGATCGGCGTACGGCTGACGCCCAGCTTGGCGGCAAGCTGCAATTCCATCAGCCGTTCGCCCGGCCTTAGATCTCCTTTTAAAATCGCCTCCCGCAGCGTTTGAAATACAACATCACGCAGAGGCAGATATGCATTCATGTTTAATTTCAAATCTTCCGACATTTTTCTTTCCCTCGGTCTACACATTAAATATCGTTGTGACATAGATCTGTCTGGCAAGCCCGCTTTCACGCAGCGCATCCGCTGCTTCCCGCGCTTTGGCACGTTCCTCAAACAGGGCAAATACCGTAGGCCCGCTGCCGCTCATCATTGCGTTTAAAGCACCATGAGCCATCAGGTTTTCCTTGATATGTGCGATCACCGGATATTCACTGACCGTAACATCTTCGAGTATATTTCCCATATGCGACGCAAGCTGCTCCAGATTCTGCTGCCTGATATCCAAAACCAACTGGTCAATATCTGGATGCTTCGTCCGATCGTCCAGCACCAGCCTGTCATAGACCCATTTAGTCGATACGCTGATTCCCGGCTTTGCAATAACGACCGGACAGCGCGGGACGGCAGGCAGCCTGGTCAGCTCTTCTCCGATCCCTTCTGCCAGCGCCGTTCCCCGCATCAGGCAGTACGGCACATCCGCACCCAATGTCAGTGCGCGTTTTGCCAACTGCCTCTGCGAAAGCTTTAACTCATACATCTGGTTCATTCCATACAATACGGCTGCCGCATCGGTACTTCCACCCGCCATACCGGCAGACACCGGAATACATTTTTTGATATCAATACAGATGCCTTCCTGGATCTGAAACTCATCCATCAATAGTTTTGCCGCTTTATAAGCGATATTATGCTCGTCTGTCGGAAGAAAACGTATATTGGTCGTTAACCGGATTCCCGGCTCCTTACTTTTTTCCATCTGTACACTGTCAAACAGATGAATGGTCTGCATAATCATCCGTACGAAATGATACCCATCCTCCCGGCAGCCGGTAACATCCAGACCGAGATTGATCTTCGCAAGCGCCTTTAGCCTGATTTCATCCATGATCTGATCCTCCAAAACTTTTCTGCTTTTGCAACAATACTTTGTACACTGTATATTGTATTCTGTATATTGTATTCTGTATACAATATACACTTTTTTGGAAAAAATGTCAACCTGGATGTACCTACTTTTTAATTAAGAAACTTCGCCTACGTAAATGAGTGGAACAGAAAAACTAACTGTACATCACAGTAACTTCAATCGTGGAAGACAGCCCGGAATCTGACAGATTAAACGAAATATTGCCCCAGGTAAATCCATCTGATGACAGCGCCAGCTTGGAACCTCCCTGAGACAGCGTCTGGTACCTGCCGCCCATGTCGACGGAAAGCACTTCATAGCTGCTGCCTCCAAATGCGGAAAAATAACGCTCTGTAATGTGGATTGCCAAAATCTTATGCCCTGGAAAGTCTTTTTTATACATCCAGCTTGTATGATTGCTCGTTCCGCCTGGGCTTTGTGTAAAATTTTCGTGCTCCTTGTCCGGCCCGTCCTTTGTCAGGAAGATGCGCGTCGTCCAGATCTTCGTATCTGCGGATTCCTTGCCTTTTTTATAGCTTTCGGATTGTTCATTGACCCGGCTGTCCGCAAAATCAATTCCTTCCTGATAGCCGGTCTGATATCCCTCGCCTTGCCCCTGTCCATATCCTTCTTCCTTGCCACGGTTATAGCCGTCGGCATCGCCGCGGTTGTACCCGTCGCTATCTCCTTTGCCGTATCCTTTTTCATACTGCTTTTGGGCAAGCTCCCGGATGGACTGTGCAAACTGCTCAAAACGATAGTCAGGCTGTGCGGTACCCTCTTTGTCAGTAATAGCGCCCGCTATCAATGTTTTTCCATTACTGACAGATCGAAAAGAATCCTGAACCCATTTCTGCAAATCCGACACATTTTCATGCAGCGCCTGGTTCTTTTCTTCCAGATAATTTAATTTTGCACTCACGGATGCATTTTTATAATTGTTCCGGTCTGTATCGGCATTTTGGCTGCCGACGCCAAGAAATCCTCTTAATTTCTGCCAAACATTTGCGGAAAATGCAAACAGCGAATGTTCTTCGGACGGATCTTTTGTTTCTTCATAAGAAGCGGATAAATCGTCCGGTGTGCCCAGTGCATGATTTTTCGTGATCTGCATAAAATGCGGCGCGGCGCTCTCCCATGTCCCCTGCACTTCTGCGGTGCAGATATACATTTCGCCGTCATAAATAATATAATCTCCTGCGCTGTATGGCATATGCTCCTGAAAGACCGCCGCTGTCTTATCCGTTGCATTGGATGTGATCACTGCCGCCTCGCTTCTGACAGCCGGTGCGCCAAGCAGCATACCGGATACAAGAAGCAGGGAAACGGTTCGTTTTGCTTTTTGTTTCATAGTAAAACCCCTTTCTGATTGCTTGTATTTTTAATATTGGAATCTTATTTTTCTTTATATACATGGATCGATGTAATATGGATATCGCGCGTCGGCTTGTTTGTAAACGTAAGCAGCAGCGCGTTTCCATTTGTAGACAGTGCGACGTTTGACGGAAGCCTGTCTGGTTTTGTAAAATGCACGACAATCGACGTGTCGTCCGCGCTTAGATCGATCTGGTCTTTTTCTGTTACAAGCGGAATCTGATATACATAAGCCGAACCGCTTTCCTCATAATAATAGCCTAACGTGCCGTCCTGCTGCGCGAGCAGCCGCAGATCAGACAGCCATTTTTCTTTTTCCAGTTCTGTGACGCGCGTCCTTGCATCCGACAGATCCGTATGCAGGTTTTCCATGCCTTCTTCTACGGTTTCGGCACCGCCGATTACTTTTAATGCATCCAGCAAACCGCTGATGCCGTCTTTTGACAAAATGCTTACGATGGCGCCGATTTTTTTGAATACCGTGTCTCCTTTTACATTGTCTGCATCCTTTGGCTCTCCGGTTAACTGATCTGCTGCGTCTGCCTGCTGTTGCAGCTTTTCGTCGGCTTCCTTTCGTTCCTTTTGCTCCTCTTCCAGCCGTAGCTGCAAATCCTCTGCCTTGCCTTCCAGTTGCTTTTGCAGCTCTGCCTTTAGCTCCTCGTCGCTTTTTTGCAGCTCTGCCTTTGTATTTTCCAGGTTTTTCCCGTTGTCAGAAAGCGATTGCTCCAGCTCTTTTACAGTTTTGTTAAAATGATCGTCCTGTTTGGTATTTTCTTCTTTTAACTGCTTTACGATTTTATTTAACTGCTGAATTGCTTTTGTATACACCTGGTCATTTCCTGCCAGTACGTCTACAAACTGCGCAATCGTCATATTTGCAGTCGAAACAGGAGAAGACTGGATTTCGCTGCCTGAGCCAACGACTTTTTCCAGATTGCTGCCGGTAATAGAAATCGCTGCGGTTAACTGCTTTGTGACGGTATGGATATTTTGAATAGACTGGTTGATTTTCGTAATTCCATCCTGCAATTTTCCAATATCCGCTGTTTTTTGCTGATCCAGCGTCTGTAGCTCTTTTACCAGCTTTGACAGTGTCTGAACCGCTGTTTTCACTTCACTAATTTTTAAAGTCAGGCTTTCCGTCTGTTTCAGCATTTCCTGATTTGCGGTTTTTAACACCTGCTGCTGAATGGATTTGATATCTGCGTCCGTAAAATAATCTTTCCCTTTTACCGGAGTGCGAACCTCTTTTTTGATTTCTGTAATCAAATTTTTCTTTACGGTTTCAAGCTGCCGTTTGACTGCCTGATCAACAGATCCGGTTACCAGACGTTCGATATTTAACGACTGCCTGAGCTTTTCCATCTCCGCGCCTGTCAGCCCGTACGTACTGTTTTGAATCTGGTTTTTCAACATCCCTGCCAGATCCTGTTTCAGCCGTTCTTCCATCGCTCTTTTTTCTTCGTCTGTCAGAAGCTGCGATACGCTCATTTTTGAGAGCGCTTCATCCAACGCTTTTTTTACGGCGAGCTGGATATACCTTTTCTGCTCCCCGGTAAATACCCCGTCGCCTGTAATCCCAAGGTCTTTTAACAGCACGGCAAGGACGTCCCGCAGCTCTTCCCTGCCGACTGCGACCGCTTCGATCTCTCCATTTGAAAGGATCTCATAGAGTTTTTCATTGCTTAATTCTTTTTCTACCGCATCCTGAATCCTGCCGGCTAAAATATCCGTACTAAGCGTATCCAGCACCTGCCCGCTGACATCGTCCGCGATTTTTTCGATCCGCTCCGGCGTAATCCGTATCGCCTGTCCTTCTCCCTCTTCAATCGAAGCTTTTGTCCTGTCGGCGAATAAATAGATCACAAGTAAAACCGCCGCCAGGATAATCACGGCTCCTCCAATCAGAAAGGCGATTTTTCTGCGATCTGATTCATCATATTGGTTTTCGTTTTGTTCCATAACACTTTCCTTTCTTAAATTTATAGGACAGTCTTTCTGTTGCTTTTCTTCAATATTTTTACGGAAATGCTTTTCAACTGCCCGATTTTTTGCTATATTAGTAAATGTAATCGCTGTTATTAAACTACTTATATTATTTTTATTTAAGAGGTGTACCATTGAATCCAGATGACATATTTCAATTAATCGTACTTGTTGTTTTACTGATTCTTTCTGCATTTTTTTCTTCCGCAGAAACTTCACTGACAACCTTTAACCGTATCCGAATGCGTACGTTAGCGGATGAAGGAAATAAACGCGCCGCGCGTGTCCTAAAGGTTACAGAAGACTCCGGTAAAATGCTGAGTGCCATATTAATCGGCAACAATGTTGTAAACCTGTCGGCTTCAAGCATTGCCACAACGCTTGCGCTGCGTCTGTTCGGCAGTGTCGGCGCGGGAATTGCAACCGGCATTTTAACGGTATTGATTTTGATTTTTGGTGAGATTTCCCCAAAAACACTTGCAACACTTCATGCAGAGAAGCTTGCGATGGCTTATTCCGGCATTATCCAGTTTCTTATGATGTTATTAACACCTGTCATCAACGTAATTAACAAGCTGTCCAACCTGTTTCTGTTTCTGCTGCGGGTAGATCCGAACAAAAGCCGAGATATGATGACAGAAGAAGAGCTGAAAACAATCGTGGACGTCAGCCATGAAAGCGGCGTGATTGAAACAGAAGAACGTGAAATGATCCACAATGTATTTGATTTTTCCGATGCGCTTGCAAGAGAAATTATGACCCCGCGGATCGATATGACGTTTGTAAAATCTGACAGCACCTACCATGAAATCCTGGAAATTTACCGGGAAGACCACTATACAAGAATGCCGGTTTATGAAGAAACGACCGATCAGGTCATCGGTATCCTGAATATGAAAGACCTGCTGCTCTATGAAGACGTCGATCATTTTTCCGTATCCAACATTCTGCGTGAGCCGTTTTTTACTTATGAGAAGAAAAACACGGCGGAGCTGTTTTTGGAAATGCAGACAAAGTCCATTAATCTGGCGATTGTGCTCGATGAATACGGCATTACCGCCGGCATGGTCACAATGGAAGACCTGTTGGAAGAGATCGTAGGCGAAATCCATGATGAATACGACGGAAATGAAGAAGCACAGCTTACAAAAATCAGCGATACCGAATATATTGCCGCTGGCTCTATGAACCTGGAAGACCTGTGCGACGACCTGGATATCCATTTGACATCCGACGACTACGACTCGATCGGCGGCTATTTTATCGGCAAATGCGACCATCTGCCTGTAGAAGGCGAACAGATCACGACCGAAGACAACATTGTCCTGACCGTAACATCTGTAAACAAAAACCGGATCGAACAGCTTCGCATTCAGCTCCCGGAACCTGATTCACAAACAGACTAATCGTCAGGCGGCGGGCGTATCCAGGTATCAGCATCTGTATGCAGTGCCTGCCGCCCGTTTGCCTGCATCTTAGGCACAGGCTCACCGGCTGCCCGCAAGATGAGCTCTGCCGTATGCAGCAGTTCGTTCATAAAATAATGCTGGGAATCGAATACCGTGCCCCGTATCTGCCTTCTGATAAAACGTTCGATTTTTCCCTTTTCACTCATATGCCGAAATACCGGATTATGCGGCATCACCGCAATCTCCTCTTCGTCCATTCGATACAGCCTGTTGATATTTTTTCGATTGTAAATGGATTCCTGATAGTATGGACTGACCAGATAGATCACTTTTCCCTGAAATGCGTGTCTGTTTTGAAAGTAAGCGTCCAGATTCCGGCGCTCCTGTGAGATCGTTACGACGACTGCGTCTGCCTGTGACAGCAGGTATTCGGAAAGCTGGTCTCTGCCGCTGCCGCAGTCAATAAAGATCAAGTCTGAAAGCTGTTCCGCAAAACGGATGATCCTGTTGATTCCGTTCTTTGCATCGTTTGGGTAGCTGTCTCGTTTTTTGTATTCACCCTGCGGCAGATAGTAGATCCGTCCCTTGGCAGCCGGTACAAGATACGCCAGCAGCACCGCTTTTGTCAGCTTTTTCTGCTTTGCAAACCAGCAAAGCTCTTCCCAGCTATCCTTTTCAAAAACACCGTTTCGTTCTTTGACGCCGCCTGCGCCCAGCCTGCGGGACAAATCTCCTGCCTGGTTGCTGCTTTGGAACAAAATACTCCTTTTGTTCCAGGCATCGGCACACACACTTGCAACGGCTGCCATGCCGCTTGTCGTACCACAGCCGTCTTCTTCACTCCAAAATGCAATTTTCATGCTTCCTCCATTTCTTTTTTCTAACTTATCCTGCGATGTCCCTGGTATCTGCCACTGCTGCCGTCTTTCCGCGCTTCGCATCGCAAATTGCACGAACCAGGCGAATGCGGTCGCAAATTTCCAGCAGTTGCAGCAGCTTTGCAAGTACCCGCTCCATTCCCGTGGAAATCTGTGAAAACTGATACAGCTTTCCATACTGCATTTCGATCCGGTATGCTTCATCCGCGGGATCGTAAGGCAAAAACAGCCATCGTTCGATAAAACTGCTGTCTTTTGCAGCATATGCCTTTATTTGCTCTGTAATCGCCCAATTCCGGCAAAACCCGCGCAAAAGAACCGTCACAGGCATACAGCACTGCGTCAGGTACCTGCTGTAAACATCCAGATTTGCGCGTTCGCAGTCCGTAACAAGGATCCGCTCGTTGCACAGTGCCAGGCATAGCTGCTGCGGCATTGCCCCTAACTGTACAAGTACGTATTCATCATCCAGCGCGTGCCAGTCTGCAAGCGGATACCAGCGCATAAAATCCACGTTGCGGTATGTAACTGCGCTCAGGCATTCGTCCGGCGCAGGAATACAGCGAAACAAGCTGCCGTCCTCTGAATTGTCAACAACGCAAACGCGTTTTCCAATATTTTGCAATGCATACGCCGCGTACATACAAAGATCTGCCGGGGCACTGCCAAAAAAACCTATAATTTTAGGCAAATTTTCACCTGCTTTCTGTTGTTTTACTATAATTTTTACTGTTCTATTACATTTACTTGTTTATGGGAATTTTACTGGTACACCGTTATTTCTGTAATGCTGTACTAGCTGCTTGTTCATGAATTTTATTCGAATTCATAAGGAAATTACGTTCTGCATCTTCGTTAAAGAACTGAAATACAGATCTGAATAAGAAAAATAAGATGTTCCTACTATAACAGGTTTTTCTATGTTTGTAAAGCAATTTTAAAAAATCGGCACATATTTATGCAATATGCACAAAAAATACAGCGGCAGACAACGGCTGTCAAATACCGTTGCTGCTGCTGTATCGCTATGCTTTCCGGCTTCTTATCTTATGAAAGCTTTACGGAAACCTCAATAAATCCTGACGCATACGGCCCAACCGCATATGGATCTGCATAAAAACGCAGCTTTCCATTTTTCAGATAATACAGGTTTTGATTAAAATCCATCTTTTCCAGAAACGCTTTTACATCGTTTCGATCCTCATAAAACAGAGAAATCTTTTCTTTTGTCGTTTTGTCATATTTCTTTAAAAACAGATCCCGTACCTTCTTGTTAAGCTGGCTCTTGCTGATCCCAAGCATCGACGCGGCAGATACCTTTTTTCCTGTTTTGGCGTCAAAAACATAGGCATCACGGTAAGGCATCCCATGCGCGCCCCCTGTATACTCATAACCAGACTGAAGCACGCTGATATACTTGTTATCTTTGCTGGTGATCTTATAGGTCACACTGTCGCCATAATAGCTATCGTTGTCGACGTCTTCCCTCTGTTCCGCATACTCTTTTGCGTCATCCAGATTCTTTTTTGCCGCTTTTTTCCATTTGGTAAGCAGCTTTTGATAAAACTGATTGAATGCCTGCGCTGCCTGGCTGTCTCCCTGCGCATATGGATACGCAAAGGAAACTTCCTTGCAGATCCTGCCGTCTTCGGTTTTGTATGTTTTCTCATACGTCTTCGATTGAAACGTCATCTCATTTTGCTTTTCGCCCGCCGCATCGTCTTTACTGGACGGATCTGCCTCTGCCTGCACCTGTGTGTCCGCATAGCAAACGGCTGGTACTGCAAACGGCACTGCCATCACAAACGCCAATGTAACCATTCCAAGTTTTTTTGCAAGTTCTTTTCTCTTCATAAAATCGTCCTCCATATTGTCTTTTAATCATTAGACGGGCAGGCGTGGAAAAAGTTTCAACTTTTTACATATTTTTCAATGATACATTTATGAACTTTATCTTTTTTATCGTAGTTAATGCCAACCAAAAGAATTTCTCCGGTATAAGCCTCCAGCCATGCTGCATATTCCTTTTCCTTGATCTGGCGTACAGCTTCCTGGGCGGTTTTATTCCATTTTAGCTCTATAATCAGTGCCGGGCGGTTTACATTCCGTTTGGGAAGATAAACCACATCCGCAAATCCCCTGCCAGAAGGCAGTTCCATAACAGGATTCAAATAATACGCTTTCGCGCTATAATACGCAATCAGTACAGCACATGTCAGAGAATTTTCATTATTATATTGAAGCATTGATGCAGTTTCATTGTGAATCACTGCCATTCCTTTCGCAACAGCATCCCCATCCATTTTCCATGTACTGCACAACAATTTTTCAGAACAGCTAATTGCCTGAGCCAAACCGCTCCAGCCTGGCCCATCTGCGGCATTTAAAAATTCCTGCGCAATCTCCTGATTTGGAATCAGCGCTGCTCCTATTTTTTTGTCATACGTCAGGTATCCAAGATGAACCAATAGCGTAAGCACGTCATCTTTTGTCTGAAACGAAGTCATATCATTTTGAAACCTGCGGGTATTGATGCTACAGCTTCCATTGCCAAGCATTACGGTAATGGCTTCCCTTAAACCATCAAAATTCATATCAATATAGACTTTTAAAGCTTCGTACGTCTCTGTCCCAGTCCAGTAGCTTTGAAACTCATTCCAGGTCAGAGCATCTACAACAGATTTCGGATTATACATATGTCTGCTGCCTAAACGATATCCATCATACCACTTCTGCATTTCTTTCAGGTCTGTATGATGTTTTCTGCATTGCAGCTCGACTTCTTGTTGTGTAAAGCCAAAAAACTCTCCCAGGTCTTTTGGATCTACCATCGAGTATTCATCAAAAAAGTTTAATGCCGAATGCTCTCCATATTTTTTAATTGGCAGAATGCCGGTCATATAAGCAAGCTCTGCGTATTCCGAATCTTTAAACAGCCCCCGCAGAAAATCCATATATTCTTTCTGCTTTTCTTTGCGGTTTTTCGCAATGCGAAATACACAGTCCCATTCATCAATAATAAAGATAAATCCCTTTGCTGTCTGATGAAAGATCTTGCCTAAAACAGTCTTTAATCTGCCATCTGGCGAAATGCCCGTACATTGTGGAAATTCCTGAACAAGCTCAGACACAATACTGCTCTCCATCTCGGCAATAAATGTATCCAGATCTTTTTCTGTATCTAAAAAACGCTGCACATCAATCCGTATCACCTGGTGCCTGTTCAGATGCTTTTGAAAAAACGCTTCTTCGCATACTTTTAATTCCGCAAACAATGGAGAAGAATCGCAGCCGCAGCTATAATATGCCGTCAGCATATTTGCCGCCATAGACTTTCCAAAACGGCGCGGGCGGCTTACGCAGACAAACCGTTTTTCAGTTCTGTATACTCTGTTCATTTTAGAAATCAGCATACTTTTATCTACATAGATTTCTGAAAATCGGGACATCTGAAATAACACATTGCCTGGATTTACGTATATACCCATAAAATGCCGCCCCTTTCTTCTCCATAAACATGAACCCCTCTACACTTCCTGCAAATCAGCAATCCGAAGCCCCAGCTCGTTAAGCTGCTTTTCATCTACCGCCTCAGGCGCTTCCGACATCAGGTCTGAGGCGTCCTTTACTTTTGGAAATGCAATGACGTCGCGGATGGAATCTGCGTGCACCATATGCATAATCATCCGGTCAAAGCCATAGGCAAGCCCTGCGTGCGGCGGTACGCCGTACTGGAACGCGCTTAACAGAAATCCAAAATTTTCCCATGCCTTTTCTTTTGTAAAGCCAAGCACTTCGAACATTTTTTCCTGGATATCGTTTCTGTGGATACGGACAGAACCGCCGCCAAGCTCTGTACCGTTTAATACGATATCGTAAGCTTTCGCGCGCACCTCGCCTGGCGCGGAATCGATCTTGTCCCAGTCTTCTTCCATCGGCATCGTAAACGGATGGTGCATTGCCATATAGCGCTGCTCTTCGTCCGACCACTCCAGCAATGGAAATTCTGTGATCCAGAGGAAATTGTACTGGTTTTCATCCATAAGCCCCAGTTCTTTTCCCAGTTCCAGGCGGAGCGCCCCTAAGACATTCCATACGATTTTATTCTGGTCTGCCGCAAATAACAGCAGGTCGCCCGGCTCCGCTTCCATTTTCTGCGCCAGAGCCTGTAATTCTTCTTCTGACATAAATTTTGCAAACGACGATTTGTAAGTGCCGTCTTCATTGACGCACAGATAAGCGAGCCCTTTTGCCCCATAGCCTTTGGCAAATTCCACCAGCTTGTCTATTTTTTTGCGCGGCATGTTTCCCTGTCCTTTGACGTTGATGCCCCGTACAGAACCGCCGTTTTCCAATGCACCTGTAAATACGCCGAATCCGCAGCCTGCCACCGTCTCAGACACATCCGTAAGCTCCATTCCGAAACGGGTATCCGGCTTATCGGAACCAAATCTGTCCATTGCTTCCTTCCACGGCATCCGCGGCAGCGGAAGGCTGATTTTTACGCCTGCCGCCTGTTCAAATACATATTGGAGCATACGCTCGTTGACATCCATCACGTCTTCGGCGTCTACAAAAGACAGCTCCATATCGATCTGTGTAAATTCCGGCTGGCGGTCAGCGCGCAGGTCTTCATCGCGGAAGCATCTTGTAATCTGGATATAGCGGTCATAGCCAGAACACATCAAAAGCTGCTTAAATAGCTGCGGCGACTGCGGCAGCGCATAAAACTTGCCCGGATGCACACGGCTAGGTACGAGATAATCCCTTGCCCCTTCCGGCGTCGACTTTTGCAGCATCGGCGTTTCGATCTCCAAAAACCCTTCTTTTTCCATAAAATTGCGGATCAAAGAAGCTGCCCTGCTGCGCATCATCAGATTGCGCTGCAAGTCTGGGCGGCGCAGATCCAGATACCGGTATTTTAAGCGCAGCTCGTCCTTCGTCTGGCTGTTTTCTTCGATTGGAAAAGGCGGCGTCTCAGATTCTGACAAGATCCGAATGCTTTTTGCAATTACCTCGATGTCACCGGTCTTTAGGCTGTCGTTGACTGCCGCGCTTCGCTTGCTGACCGTCCCGGTTACCGCAACTACATATTCGCTGCGCAGGGTGCCTGCCTTTGCAAACCCGTCCGCACCTACGCTGTCCTCGTCAAATACGATCTGCAAAATCCCCGTCCGGTCTCTTAAGTCTATAAAGATCAGGCTGCCCAGATTGCGCCTTTTCTGCACCCATCCCATAACGGTCACTGTCTCGCCGATATTTTGATTTGATACTTCTGTACATCTGTGGGACCTGTGCAGCCCCTGCATGGATTCTCCCATGATGAAACTCCTCCTCTTTTTCTGCTGTTTTGCTGCTTACCTGTTAAAAAATTCCACAAACTCCTCATAGCCTTCCTTTGCCAACTGCTCTTTTTGGAATTTTTTATTTTTATTCATGCGCACAACCAATACCTGCTGCCCGCTCTTCCTGGCTTCCTGCGCCTGCGCGATCACCTGCGCCAGCTTTTCTCCCGGATAGCCTTTTTCTATTAAATACGCTGCTTTCTTTGGCTGCTTTGGAACCTGGAATCCGCTTTCTAACAGCAGCAGGATAATCCGCTCAAAGCCGATGGAAAATCCGCACGCAGGCACATCTTTTCCGGTAAAATTGCCGATCATTTTGTCGTAACGGCCGCCTCCGCCGCAGCTTCCGCCAAATTCCGGCATGGCGATCTCAAAAATCGTACCTGTATAATAAGACATCCCGCGCACTAACGTCGGATCAAATACAAGCGCAAAATCCGCCGCCTTACATGCGTTGACGCTTGCCGCGATCTCCTTCATGCTGCTTACGACATCGGCTGGCAGATAGGCACCGAGCGTATCCGCCAGATAAGATATGCCGTCCTGCGCCTTTTGTACGCCTGCAAACAGCCCGGTATACTTCTCGATCGACTCTTTTGCAAAGCCGTCCTGCGCTAACTGAGCTGCCACGCCTTCCATGCCGATCTTGTCCATTTTATCTAAAATAATAAATACCGCGTCATAATCTTCCTGCGCAAACCCGCTGTATGCCGCCATCGCCTTTAAAATCCGGCGTTCGTTAATCCGTATTTCAAAGCCCTGAAAGCCAAGCCTGCCAAGCGTCGTCGTTGTCGCAAGAATCAGCTCGATTTCCGCTAAATTGGACGGCTCTCCTAAGATATCGATGTCACACTGCATAAACTGGCGGTAACGTCCCCTCTGCGGCCTGTCTGCACGCCACACATTGCCGATCTGCAACGCCTTAAACGGCGCCGCCAGGTCATTGGCATGGTTTGCATAAAAACGCGCAAGCGGCACCGTCAAATCGTAACGCATCCCAAAGTCCACGAGATCGGCTTCGCTTTGCGCGGTATCCAAATGCAGCTTTTCCCCGCGTTTTAGCACTTTAAAAATCAGCTTTTCATTTTCCCCGCCCTGTTTATTGGACAGGTTCGCAATCGGCTCCATACAAGGCGTCTCAATCGGCGTAAATCCAAAGCTGCGGTAAGTGTCTTTGATTACCGACTGCACATAATCGCGAATCTGCATTTCCAATGGTAAAATATCCTTCATGCCGTTCACCGGCTTTTTCACTAAAGACATCGTCTCATCCTCCTGCACTGCTGTCTTTCATACGTTTGAATGCTCTTAATTATACTTTTCGCGATACCTGATGTCAAGCATTTGCGGTGAAATTGGGCGATGTTACATCCGTGCCCCCATCAGGCTGCCCGAAGCATACCGTCTGAGCCCTCTGTAAAACACAGCGGCTGCAACTGCCGCAAGCACTGCGGCATATCCCGTGACCAGAAGCAGCCCGCCAATGTCAAAATGGATCATCAAATGTACCGGCAGATATGCCGCCATCCCGACCGGAATCACATAATAGAGCAAAAATCTTGCCGTTCCTTCAAAAATGCTGTCAGGATAAGTACCAAAGCTAATCATTCCATTTAACATATGACAGCTAAACGCCTCAGCACGAACGAACCAAAACGCCAGGCTGCCCAGCAGCACCGCATATGCCGTTACAATCACCGCCCCGGTCAGCAAAAAGAACAAAAATAAAAGCAGTCTGACAGGGTGAAAGCAAAAGACACAAAATACCACGATTCCATATAACAGGTCACCGATCGCTGACGGATTCGTAGCAGACGTAATCACGCTAAGCAGCACGTTTTTGGGCATTACCAGATAGGCGTCCAGTTTCCCGTTTACGATCAGCTCCGGCAGTGCAAAGGCACGCGCAAAAAAGATTCTGGAAATCCCATAGCTGCCTGCGGTAAGCCCCCACAGCAGCATTACTTCCCTGATTGTATAGCCGCCGATTTCATTTTTTAAATGAAACAAAATCATCCACTGTATCAAAAATGCTGCGTCGTTTAACATCATAAAGCCAATATTGGTCAAAAACGTGGCCTTGTTGAGCATCTCCCGCATCATATTATATTGAAAAGAAAGCAGGCATACGCGCCCCTGATTTTTAACCGCCGTTAACATAGAGTTTTTTCGCCCCCTTTGCATACATCAAAAACATCAATCCCAAGCCAACTGCCAGATATGCAACCTGTGCCAGCAAGATTTCCAAATATTTTTCCATATGAAAATCTACAATCAGCTTTGCCGGGCCATAACATACCGTATAAATCGGCGTCAGTTTTATGACCGGCTGTAAGGCTGCCGGAAATATTTCAATCGGAAAAAGCGTCCCAACGATCAGGATCGCCTTGTCATACAGCCATTGAAACGGATTGGAATCCTCGATCCAAAAGGAAAGCAGGCTGATGCACAGCTTATACACCGCATGGATCATAATTCCAAGGCAAAAGCAGGGCAGCGCCAGCACCAGTGCCTGTATCCGAAGCCCCGGCAGCCTGCCTACCATCCCCACGCCCAGAACTACCGCAAATCCCGCATACATCGGCAGCCTGACATTCCACTCCCCGGTATATTTTGCCAGAATATAAAGCGTATAATGATACGGCTTGTTCAATAAATACGCAATATTCCCTCCCCGGATATCATCTGACACTTCTCTTGTCACAGTCGCAGAGCCTGCGGCAAACCAGACCATCTCCGTCATCATCACATACCAGATCATCTGCTCTTTCGTATATCCGTAAATTCGTTCCCCCGGCACCGTGTACATCGCGCTCCAGAGCTTAATCAGTACAAAGATAAAAATAAAATAGCTGATATATCCTGCTGCAATCTGGGCAGCATACTGCAAGTTTTCTATCCAGACCGCCCGGTAAATAACGGCATATTTTTTCATAACGAACAAACTCCCTCCCTGTTGTTTGACTGATAGATGTCCATAATAACCGCTTCCAGCGAATCCTCTCTGCGCGCCTTAAGCTGCTCCATCGGGGCATCCAGCACAATCTGCCCGGCATTTACGATAATGACCCGCCTACAAAGCTTTTCAATATCCCCGATATCATGGCTGGTCAGAAATATCGTCATATGAAGCTTTCTGTTCATCTTTTGAATCAGCGAACGCACCTGCTCTTTTACAACCGGGTCTAACCCGATCGTCGGCTCATCCAAAAACAAAATCTTTGGTTTATGAATCAGCGCCGCGACAATCTCACAGCGGATACGCTGCCCAAGCGAAAGGCTGCGGACAGGCGTGTCTATCAATTCCTCCAGTGCAAATACCGCAGAAAGCTCCTGAATGCGCGCGTCTGTTTCGTGCTGCGACAGGTCATAAATCGCGCCGAAAAAGCGAAAATTATCATACGGCGTCAGATGTGTCCATAGCTGTTCTTTTTGCCCGAATACCGTACCGATTTCATAGGCAAGCCGCTTCCTTTTTTTCACCGGGTCTTTGCCAAGCACTTCCACGCTCCCGCTGTCAGGATACAAAATACCCGTCAGCATCTTAATCGTCGTGCTTTTCCCTGCTCCGTTCGGGCCGATCAGCGCAAGCATCTCCCCTTCTTTTACTACAAAGGAAATCCGATCCACCGCTTTGATCTGTGTCACCTGCGGATGAAAGATTGCCCGAATGCTTCCTTTCATGCCCTTTTCCTTATGCTTTACCCGAAACGTCTTGGATAAATCCGTTACCTTTACTGCATTCATAACAAGCTCCTCCTTTTTTATATCAAAAAGAACCGCCCTGCAACATACACTACTGTGTACCTACAATGCGGTTCTTTTCTGTCCTTTGTCCCGCATGGCAAAATAAAACTTTTCATTTTATTTTTTACGGCCATGCATATTGGATTATGTATTCTGATTCTTTGGCTTCTCTTAATCTTCTCTCGATTCCACCCTGACACATTGATATTTCATCCTGATTTGCTCTGACCGAGTATTAAAAATCTGCATCATAAAAATGACAAGGGCAAGAATCGATACTACATAACTAATATAAAACATTTTACATCTCCTGTTTTTCTAAGTCCAATTTCAACAATAAGTTCCAATAACAGCTCTGATATATCTTTAAATTTCACATACAATAACACAGGCATCATAAAATGTCAAGACAATTTAGAAAGCACTTTCCAAAAAATAAGTACAATTATTGTTGCAATCTATAAAGGCATATGATATAGTAGCGTTAATTTTCACTTAGTAACTTTATACTTTTAAGTAATACAACAGTAATTGATTTGCAACAGTTCAGATTGTATGGACTGCTGCATTTTTTATTTTATGGAGGGCGTGCCCATGATTTCTGTGACAAATAACCTTCTTGCAATTACTGCTGCAAACCGGCTTAACGTCCAACAGAAAAAAAGCAGCAAAACAACGGAAAAGCTTTCCAGCGGCTATCGGATCAACCGTGCCAGCGACGATGCCGCAGGGCTTAGCATTTCGGAATCCATGCGCCTGCAAATCCGAGGGCTTCACCGCGCTTCCCGCAATATCCAGGAAGGGATCTCTCTGATCCAGGTTGCAGACGGTGCCATGCAGGAGATCAGCGATATGATCCACCGTGCAAAGGAATTGAGCATCCAGGCTGCCAATGACACAAATACGACGCAGGATCGTGAAAGCATCCAGATGGAAATCAACAGCCTTCTACTTGAAATTGACGATATCCATCAAAAAACACAGTTTAACGGCATCCAGGTTTTAAACGGGAAAAGCAGCCTGTATTTAAACGGCAGCGTCAACGGCGGAAGCGGAAGTACCGGCGGCGGACAGTTTATTACCGGAAACTATGTCAAGGGCAGCCTGCCGGACTGGATTAAAAACAGCAGCCAGACGACGACGCTTGGATATCTGTCTGATACGATCGGCATTAAAAAATGGACGATGTACTGTGATTCGGTCAGGGACGCAAACGGAAACGCGGTTACTTACCCGGTGATGGCAAGCGACGGCCGTTTTTACGGCGCTGGTTCTATGGTCTATACCCAAGACCAGTTTGGCTACCAATATCCAGAAGAAGGACTGGATACGCTTGCGAAACCAGACCAGTCGCAAGCTACGGTACAGTTTACCGGAGCAAACGGCAAAGTATACTATGCCGACATTTCCTACCGGCATAAAACGCTGGACTATGCAAGCGCTTACCTGGACTTTAGCGGCGTAAACGCTTCCAATATCAAAGAGCTAATCGGCGGTGGCTTTTTTACAACATGTACCGAATGTGACAAGCGTTACAGCATTGAATTTGTAGACCAGGGAGGCTCTGGTGACGGGTTTCGGTATGCAGGCCCCGGCAGCCTGGATTATATTTTCAGCGTCGACCTGCATGGGATTACGGACGCAGCCGGGCTGATTGACAAGATTGTAAGCGTCCTCGGTAATTCCACATGGTTTGGCAAAACCGAACATAAATTCCATCTGGACGGCTATAACCAATACATCACCTCTGCCCGCCCTTACGCGCACTTTTCCAGCTTTGCAGCGGAGCTTGACGCAAACGGGAACAAAACCGGGCGATTGATGATTATTTCTACCGCCAGAGAAAACGGCTCTGTCATTAAGCCGTCACAGTTTCCAGAGTATGGCCTTTTTAATGTCGGGGTATATTCTTACGGCGTCAATGTCTGGGTGCCGGACCCTGATGCCGGAAATCCGCCTGTTCCTGCCGATCCGCCGACAAACGCGCAGGAAGGGCTGCATATTCAGACAGGATTTAAAAAAGGAGATTCCGTGTTCATTGACCTTCCTTCCATCAACCGCTATACGCTTGGGCTTACTGCCTTTTCTGTACAGACCGTTTTTGGCTGCAACAGCGCAATGAATGCCGCAGACCACGCCCTGACCGTTTTAAATCGGGAACGCTCCCGTCTCGGCGCCTGGCAGAACCGTCTCGAATACGCTTATTCCAATGCGGTTTCCTCTGCCGAACACACGCAGTCTGCCGAAAGCCGGATACGGGACTGTGATATGGCAAAAGAAGCGACCGCAAACAGCATTCAAACGATTTTGTTGCAGGCAGGCAGCAGCATTTTTGCCCAGGCAAACCAGCAGGCAGAAATGATCTTAAAAATGCTGGCATAGACGGTACGCTCCGTTTGTTTAAACTGCTACAAATCCCTCTCTTTTTTATCTAAAATATAAAATATTTTTGTCGAATCTGCCGTTTTTTTGTTAAATTGCATAAATATGCCATATGTCCTTTCTATCTTTTTCTGTTTGCCTTTATAATAAACAGTAAAGAGGTGATGGCTCCTATGGATATCTTTAAAAAACTGCCGCTTCAAAAGCAGGCGTATCTGGAAACGATATTTCAAAACTGCACCGACGAGGTTCGCTACTATATGCGCCTGGCAGAAGCAGAGGCTGAGCAGACACTGATTCATGCCGGGGAAAAATGTACAAATATCTACATTATATTGACTGGAAAAGTCACCGGCATTGAATGGCCGATGTATGGACAGGCATACCCTTTTAAGGACTATGGCCCCGGCGACTTTTTCGGGGAAATCGAGTGCTTTGCCGGGCTATCCAATTACCGGATCAGCGTTGTCGCCATTACCAAGTGCGAAGTGCTGATTATCCCGGCTGTCTTTTATATGGAATGGATACAGACCGATGTGGAGGCGCTGTACCTGCGCACGCAGGAAAATATGCGCAGGCTGATTACGCAGACCGCCGATGCCCGCAAATACCTTTTTATTGAAGCAAGGGAACGCCTGATGCTGTACCTGATCCGCAAATACAAACAAAAAATGCCTGCGCAAAAAGCGCTCGTACTAAAATCCGGCAGAGATCAGATGTCCGACGAAATCGGCATTTCTGTACGCACGTTAAGCCGCAGCATCAAAAAACTGGAAGAAAGCGGGCTGATCCAGCTTGTAAAAGGCAAAGTACTGATCCAAGAGGAAGGATTTTTTAAGATGCAAAAAGAAATCGAAGATTACCTAGACGGCTATTCCAAAAACAAACACGGCAAATAACCGATACCGAAAAGGAGGGAGCATCTATGTATGCAGGAAAAAAGGTAACCCGCGTCGACGCCTATGACAAGGTGATCGGACGCACCAAATATGCAGACGATTTGTGTGATAAAAGCGCTTATATCATACAGATCCTGCACGCATCCATTGCCCACGGAAAAGTAAGATCCATCGACACCTCCCAGGCAGAAAAAATACCGGGCGTCGTAAAGATCTTTACCTGCTTTGACGTCAAGGAGAAACATTATTTCGCAACGGCAGGACATCCCTGGTCTACAGACCCGGATCACCAGGACATTGCTGACCGTCTCGTACTGACGCAGGACGTGCGTTTTTACGGAGACGATATCGCGGCTGTCGCAGCGGAGGATGAAACCGCCGCGGCACAGGCGCTGCGCGCAATCAAAGTAGAATATGAGGACTATCCTTTTGTGCTGGATATGCAGGAAGCGATGAAAGACGATGCACCGCAGCTACATAAAAACTATCCAAACAATATTTTAAAGCACACGCAGATACGCAAAGGAAACTACGAAGAAGCAATAAAAGAACCAGGGCTTACCAAAGTGGAAAGCTGGTATGACACGCCCGTCGTACAGCACTGCCATATTGAAAACTTTATCTGCTTTGCCCAGATGGAAGGAGAGCGCATTACGATCACCTCTTCCACCCAGATCCCGCATATCGTGCGCCGCGTCGTAGGACAGGCGCTGGGCATTGAATGGGGTAAGGTGCGTGTAATCAAGCCTTATATCGGCGGCGGCTTCGGCAACAAGCAGGACGTCTTGTACGAACCGCTCTGTGCCTGGATCTGTATGCAGCTTGGCGGGCATCTTGTAAAACTGGATGTGCCAAGGGAAGATACCTTCGTCTCCACCCGTGTGCGCCACGCAATCCGCAGCCATATCGTCTCCTGGGTGCGCCCAGACGGCACGTACGCGGCACGCAAGCTGGAAGCATATTCTGACCAGGGCGCATACGCTTCCCACGGCCACAGCATCGTCGCAAAAGGCGCCGGCGCGTTTCCGCAGCTCTATCCGTGTGAAAATGTAGAAGTAGACGCCTACACCGTATTTACAAACAAGCCTGCCGCGGGCGCCATGCGCGGCTACGGCATTCCGCAGGCAATGTGGGCAGTAGAATGCCATACGCAGGACGTAGCGGCAAAGATGGGCATCGACCCTATCGATTTTCGGCGCAAAACTCTGATGCCAAAAGGGTTTACCGACCCGTTTTCAAAAAACGAGCTGTATTACGATACGTTCAACCAATGCCTGGACAAAGCAATGGCAGAAATCGGCTATGAACAAAAATATAGGCAGTACCAAAATCAAACCGGAGAAATCCGCCGCGGCATCGGTGCAGCCGTATTTTGGTATAATACAGCCGTCTGGCCGATCTCACTGGAAACGTCGTCGTGCCGCATGGTGCTCAACCAGGATGGTTCCTTGCAGGTACAGCTTGGCGAAACAGAGATCGGACAGGGCGCGGATACCGCTTATACGCAGATGGCAGCAGATGTGCTTGGCGTCGCGCTCTCTAACGTCCATGTCATCTCGTGCCAGGACACGGATGTGACGCCGTTTGGCACAGGCGCTTATGCTTCCAGGCAGACGTACACCGCAGGCTTTGCTATCCGTAAAACTGGGCTTTTGCTAAAAGAACGCATTTTAAACTACGCCTGTGAGCTTACCCGTATGCAGCCTTACAACCTGGATATTATCGACGGCAATATCGTACGCCTTACGGACAACCGGAAGCTGATGACACTTGGCGAGCTGTCTACCGAAGCGCTTTACAGCACTTCCCACAGCAAGCACCTGACGGCAGAAACGACGTCCCAGATCAAATCCAACGCCTATTCCTTTGGATGTACGATCGCCGAGGTCGAGGTGGATATCCCGATGTGCCGCGTTACGCTGTTAAATATTGTCAATGCGCACGACGCCGGCACGCTGATCAACCCGGCACTCGCTGAGGCACAGGTACACGGCGGCATGAGCATGGGCATCGGCTACGGGCTGTCTGAACGGCTGCTGTTTGATGAAAAAACCGGGCGTACGCTGAACAACAATTTACTCGACTACAAGCTGTCCACCTTTATGGATCACCCGCGTTTAAAAGCCGTATTTGTGGAAAATCCAGAACCGACAAGCGCATTTGGCACAAAAGCACTTGTCGAGCCGCCGACTTGTTCCGTTGCTCCCGCGATCCGCAATGCCGTGCTCCATGCTGTCGGCGTACCTGTTAACGAAGCTCCGCTCAACCCGCATATCCTGTTTCGCAGGTTTACGGAAGAAGGACTTTTCTAAAATCAAAGCACCCGTCAAAAGGAGGTTTTTCTTATGTATGATATTAAAGCGCTCTATGAGGCAACCAGCCCGCAGCACGCAGTCCGCCTGCTGACCGAGCATCCTGGCGCGCAGATTATCGCCGGGGGCAGCGACGTCCTCGTACAGATCCGGGAAGGAAGGCGCGCCGGCACCGAGCTCGTGAGCATCTACGGCATTGACGCACTGCGCGGCGTGCGCATGGAAGAAGATGGTACGATCCGTATTGGCTCTCTGACCAGCTTTTCACATATTACCAAAGACCCGGTCATCCAGCAGCATATCCGCGTGCTCGGCGAAGCAGTCGACATGGTCGGCGGCCCGCAGATCCGCAATATCGGAACGATCGGCGGCAATACATGCAACGGCGTTACTTCCGCCGACTCTGCTTCCACGCTGTTTGCATGGGACGCAGTCATTGAAATCACCGGACAAAACGGCACTCGCTGCATACCGATCCAGGATTTTTACATCAAGGCAGGCAAAGTAGACTTGCGTCCAGGCGAGCTGCAAACAGCGATCCTGATTCCAAAAGCCGCCTATGAAGGCTACCAGGGGCACTATATCAAATATGCCATGCGAAACGCAATGGATATCGCAACGACCGGATGCTCGGTCAACGTCAAGCTGTCAGAGGACAAAAGAACGATCGAGGACATGCGTATCGCATACGGCGTCGCCGGCCCGGTGCCAATGCGCGCTACTTTTGCGGAGCAGACGGCAAAAGGCAAGCCTGTCACAATAGAAACGATCAAGGAAGCTGCAAAAGCGGTGCTTAACGATATCCACCCGCGCGATAGCTGGCGCGCTTCCAAAGCGTTCCGCGAGCACATTGCCGTCGTACTGGCAAAGCGCGCGCTGGAAACGTCGATTCGTCTTTCGGGAGGTGAATGGAATGAGTAAACAATATCAATTCGTATCCTGTACCATTAACGGAAAACAGGTGGAAAAAATGGTAGATGTCCGTGCTTCTCTCACCGACATGCTGCGGGACGACTACCGTCTCACCAGCGTAAAAAAAGGCTGTGAAGTCGGCGAATGCGGCGCCTGCAATGTCCTGATCAACGGCGAATGCTTCAACTCGTGCATCTATCTGGCTGTCTGGGCAAACGGCAAGGACATCCTGACACTCGAAGGGCTTGCCGGGCCAAACGGGGAAATCTCGGATATCCAGCAGGCATTTATCGACGAAGCGGCTGTTCAGTGCGGCTTTTGTACGCCTGGATTTATTATGAGCGCCGCAGAGCTTTTGGAATCCGGCAAAGAGTATTCCGACGACGAAATCCGCAAGCTGATGTCCGGCCATCTGTGCCGCTGCACCGGATATGAAAATATTTTCCGCGCCGTAAAAAAGACGATGCTAAGGAGGCTTGGAAAACACGAAGAAGCAGAGAAGGTTTAACGAAAGGAATGATTATGGGGAATAAGGAAGAACAAATCACTACTGTAAGTGAAAAAAATATTTACCAGTTAAACGGGAGGGTGCCTCTTAGCAAGGCAGTCCCGTTCGGATTGCAGCACGTACTTGCTATGTTTGTATCAAACTTAGCGCCCGTGCTGATCGTCTGCGGGGCGGCTGTCGTCAGGGGGAGCGCAGAATCGTTAACCGCCGTGGAGATCACGCGGCTGTTGCAGTGCGCCATGTTTGTTGCCGGCATCGGCACGTGCCTGCAACTGTATCCGGTCTGGAAAATCGGCTCTAAGCTGCCGATCGTTATGGGAGTCAGCTTTACGTTTTTAGGCAGCCTTTTGATGATCTGCACCAACCCTGCGCTGGGCTATGAGGGCATGATCGGTGCCGTGATCCTTGGAGGGATTTTCGAAGGCATTGTAGGCTTAAGCGCAAAATACTGGAAGCGGTTTTTGACTCCAGTCGTATCTGCCAACGTCGTAATTGCCATCGGCCTTTCGCTGCTCCCGGTCAGCATGAATTCCTGGGGCGGCGGCAACGGCGCCGCGGACTTCGGTGCCTGGTACCACCTGTTTGTCGGACTGTTTACGCTTGTCGTATGCCTGGTTTCGCGCTATCTGCTCAACGGCGTATACAAAAACCTGAACATTCTGGTCGGGCTTTTCTTGGGATACTTGTTATCCGTTGTATTTACCATTACCGGCATCGCACCGTTAGTTGATTTTTCAGGCATTACAAAGACCGTCGGCGAAATCGGCATATTCAGCCTGCCGCAGCCTGTCTTTTTTACAAGCCACATGCCTGTGTTTGATCTCGGCGCATTTTTTACGATCGCGATCGTATTTTTAGTATCCGCCGCTGAGACGGCAGGAGCGACGACCGCGGTCTGTACCGGAGCGCTGGGACGTGACATCAAAATTGAAGAGCTGCAAGGCTCCCTTGCGGTAGACGGCTTTTCCAGCACGATCTCCGGGTGCTTTGGGTGCCTGCCGCTTACCTCCTTTAGCCAGAATGTCGGGCTGGTAACGATGACAGGCGTCATTAACCGCTTTACCATCCTGATGGGCGCGCTGATTTTAATTTTATCTTCGCTGTTCCCGCCGCTGGGCGCGTTTTTCAATTCACTGCCGCAGCCGGTGCTTGGAGGCTGTACCGTTATGATGTTTGGCTCGATTATGTATGAAGGCATTAAAATGCTCAAAGACTGCGTCTTTAACGACCGCACAATGATGATTGTCTCCCTCGCCTTCTGCGTCGGCGTCGGGCTGACCCAGACAGACGGCAACCTGTTTGCGGCGTTTCCGTCTGCGGTTGGAGATATTTTTAATGGGAATGCAGTGGCGGGTGTTTTTGTTGTATCTTTGCTGTTAAGTTTGCTGCTTCCAAAAGAGAAGGATGCTTGATTAGGGGCGCTTGATTAGGGGCGCTTCATGAAGGAACGCCAGGAGAGCGGATCGGCATCCCCTTGCGGCGTCCGTTCCAGAATGCTAAGAAGCCCTAAGTATCCTGCTGGTACGCTGTGGTCACGTCCGGTCGCGGCACCTAGTTCGCTGCCTGCCGGCAGCTAAAGGTGCCGCTTGGCTGCGCCCCTGGTTTGTTTTGCAGGATACTAAGGGATTCTAACCATTCTTCCAAAGCCGCCGCAAGGGGATGCCGATCCGCTCTCCCGGCTGCTCTTCGTAAGTGTTGCCAATAGCAAGCTCGATATGGTTTATTTTAGGCGGAACCAACTATATGTGATAATATAATGTTATTTCTGCAATGCTGTACTAGAGCGTGTTTGAAAAATGCTTTCTGCCAGATGTATTTCACAATTTGTGGGAGATTTGTGCCAAATGAAGAGCGCATAGCGGGCTATGTAACCTGAATTTGGCGCAAATATCACGCAAAGTGGGGAATGCAGATGGCAGGAATGATTTTTCAAACACGCTCTAGGTTGTCTTACATGAAAAACTTGTCCAAAATCGTTCCTTGGAAAACGTAAATCAAATAAAGTTCACTGTAGTACCAATACCACAACGAACAAAACAAACCATATGGAATTTGTTTTGGTAGCATTTACGAAGAACAGCCGGGAGAGGGGATGGGTACGCCCTGGCGGCGGCTTTGGAAGAATGCTTAGAAGCTCTTAGTATTCTGCGGAAAAAACCAGGGGCGCAGCCAAGCGGCACCTTTAGCTGTCAGCAGGCAGCGAACTAGGTGCCGCGACCGGACGTGACCACAGCGTACCAGCAGAATGCTTAGGGCTTCTTAGCATTCTGGAACGGACGCCGCCAGGGCGTACCCATCCCCTCTCCCGGCGTCCCTTCCCGTAAAACAGCAACACCTAATCAAATTTCAAACCCATTCACTATCCCCTTATTCTCTTTCACTACGCAGATATTTTTCAACTAACGGCATATACTCTTCTTTCCACTCCTCTATCGCAAGCTGCAACGGATTTGTCAGATCCAGGCTGAATATCCCCATAATGGATTTTGCGTCAATTACATACTTTCCAACCGAAAGCAGCGCGTCCCCTTCGATCTGGCGTATATCATTGACAAAACCTTTCACCTGATCCACCGAACGAAGCTCTACCGGAAATGTTTTGATTCCTTCTAAAGCCTCCTGCCTCTGCCTGCTTCCCAAGATCAGGGATGTAACCTCTTTTTTGTCGGGCATCGAGCACAGCGCTCCTTTCCGGGTCGTTACAATCGAAGCCGCGGCGTTTGCAAACAGCAGCATTTGTTCCAGGTCTGTCTCCTTTAAATGCTCCAAGCCATGCTCCAGTACAAAGCCCAGCACACATGCGCAGAACGTATCTCCCGCACCTGTCGTATCGATCGTGCGGTCACTTAAAAACGGATTTCCGCACACTTTTTGATCCTCGTAATATGCAAGGCTGCCCTGTCCGCCCAGCGTTACGTTAATTAATTTTGCCCCGGAACGTGCCCGGATTGCCTGCACGCCTTCGTCATAATTTTGCAATCCTGTCAGCCATTGGATCTCATTGTCTGCGATTTTTAAAATATCACATGCGCCGATTCCATACCAGACAGCTTCTTTCGCCTGTTTGTCGCTCTCCCACAGCGGCATTCTGAAATTCGGATCAAAGGAAATCAGCTTTCCTGCCTCTTTTGCGGCTAAAACTGCCGTTTTTGTCGCGGCCAGCGCCGGTTCCCTTGTAAGCGAAAGGGAGCCAAAATGAAAGATGGAGCATGTTTCAATCAGCTTTTTACTGACTTCCTGTTCGGTCAGCATCACGTCTGCTCCCGGATTTCTGTAAAACGAAAAATCCCGGTCGCCGCCCGCCAGCGAATGCACAAATGCCAGCGTCGTATTTATATTTTCGTCATAAACCAGCCCTTCGCAGGAGATGCCCGTTTCCTGTAACTTTTTTCCCAGCATCCTGCCAAAAGAATCCTCTCCTACTTTTCCGATAAACGCTGTCTGAAAGCCAAGGCGCGCCAGCATCGCAAGCACATTGCACGGCGCACCGCCGGGATTTGCCTCAAACATCGGATTTCCATCCCGGCTGCTGCCATTTTGTATAAAATCAATTAACAGTTCCCCTAACGCAACTACATCATACATGTTTCCTGTTCTCCTTCCTGTCCTGAATCTCCTGCACGATTTGATGATAGGTTTTCTTATTCAGACGGTAAAAATATAAGACGAGCGCTGTCACGATCCACAATATGCCTGGAACCGTCGTAAAAGAATGCTTCATCACAGCAAGCACAGCCGGTGACTGCTGCTGGTTTGCCAGATACCCAAGACTGCCCAATACGCCGGCAAGCAGCGAAGTACCGATTGCCATCCCGACTTTATTCCCCAAGGAAATAAACGCGTACTGGAAACCGTCGTTGCGAAGCCCTGTCTTCCATTCGCCGTACTCCACACAGTCCGGCACAATCGCATAGATCGCTGTATTAAATCCAGAAAAGAAAAACTGTGCCAGGCATGAAAACAGATAAAACGGAACCGGTGTCTTACTCGCTGTAAAAAAGTACATGACGAACATGCTGATTCCCGTCAGCAGCGCAAAGATGGATGCCGAACGCCCTTTGTTGTTTGTCAGCCTAAAAACAACCGGAAAACATGCCGCGCCAATAATCGAAGGAACAATAATAAACAGCGAATATGTACTGAACAATGCCTGGTTGCCTTCCACATAGTTAAAGTAATACAGTGCATCCGCATTCCTTCCATACAGCGTGATTCCAAACAAAAACTGCCCTGCGACCGCAATCATGTACGGCTTGTTTTTCGCTACGGATGTAAGCTGTGTTTTCAGCGATATTTTCTCCTTTTCCGGCACTTCCACGACTTCCTTTGTCTTTGCAAAGCAGAAAATATGGCAGGCTGCAAAAATCCCTCCGTAGATCGCAGCAACCAAAAGATACCCCCGCTTGTCGTTTCCGTCTCCAAGCGCCGCAATCAATGGAACTGTAATAATGTTAATCACGCCGATTGCGATCATCGCGCTGACCGAACGGAACGTATTGATTTTCGCCCGTTCTTCTATATTTTGCGTCATCGCGCCGCACAGCGTCCCATAAGGGATATTGACGCACGTATAGCCTAACACCAAAATACAGTAAGTCACTGCCATATAGACAATCTTAATATTTGACGGCCAATCAGGATGCGCCCAAAAGGTCAGCGTCAGCACAACGGCAGTCAGCGGCGCCGCAATCAAAAGCCACGGGCGGTATCTGCCCCATCTTGTATGCGTCTTATCGCTCAGCCCGCCGATCACCGGATCGTTAATCGCATCCCAGAACCTGGAAAACAGCATCAGCCCCGCGACTGCCCCCATGCCAATTCCAAACACGTCTGTATAAAATATCATCAGGAAATTCCCGACAAACATCCAGCTAAAATTACACCCCACATCCCCCATGCCGTAAGCAATCTTACTGATCAGCGGCACTTTTACATCTGTATTTTTCTGCTCCATAGCCGTCCTCCTTATAAAAAAGCCCCGTTATTCTGCAATGCGGATCACTGCTTTTACAATGTCCGCCTTATTATGAACACTGTAATCCATCGCTTTTTGCGCTTCGTCCAGATCAAATACATCTGTCACAATGCCTTTTAAGTTGACCTTGCCTGAGGCAACCGCATCAATCGCCATCGGATAAATATGGCGGTAGCGGAATACCGTCTTAAACGTCAGCTCCTTATCCAGCGCAAGGCTCATCGGAAGTGTCATTTCCCCGCTCTTGCTGTAGCCAACAAGTACAATCGTCGCGCCTTTTTTCGTCATATGTATTGTCTGTACCGTCGTTGCCTGTGTGCCTGCTGTTTCCACTGCAAGATCGCATCCTTTTCCATCGGTCAGCCGCAGGATTTCTTTTACCGCATCCGTCTGGCTGCCGTTGACGACCCCGTCTGCGCCTAACTCCAATGCTTTTGCAAGCCGTTTTTCCATAAGGTCTACCACATATACCTTGGATACTCCCATTGCCTTTAACGCCATCATTGTCACAAGCCCGATACAGCCTGCTCCGGTCACAACCGCTGTCTGTCCTGCCCTTGCACCGCCCTGCATCGCCGCATGGAAGCCGACAGCCAAAGGCTCAATCAACGCGCCCTCCAGCGTGCTTACATTTTCCGGCAGACGGAAGCAAAGATCCGCTTCATGTGCCACATACTCCTGAAATACACCGTCCACCGGAGGCGTTGCAAAAAACACGACATCCGGGCAGAGGTTGTAATTTCCCGTCTTGCAGAACTCACAATGCCCGCACGTCTTACCCGGTTCTAACGCAACCCGGTCACCAACCTTTAAATGCTTTACCGCTTTGCCCACTTCTACTACCATACCGCCCGGCTCATGCCCAAGCACAAACGGCGGCTTTACCACATAATCGCCGATCGCCCCTGTCTCATAATAATGCAGGTCGCTGCCGCAGATACCAACATACTCCAGCTTTACAAGCACCTCGTTGTCCTTTGGCACCGGAATTTTACGTTCTTCAAACCCCATCTTGCCGATTCCAAGCATTACCGCAGTTTTCATTGTCTCTTTCATAATTCGTTCCTCTTCTTTCTTATTTATTTTATTTAATACTTTATTAAATAGTTTTATTATGTATATTATTTTATGCACACTTTTGCTAAATGTCAATATAAAAATAAGAATCTTCCAACTTTCGGCATTCCAACTAAATTGTGGCTGGTGTTTTTATTAAAATTGCATAAAAAAGGGATTTCATTTCTGAAATCTATGTGATAAACTAAGTGTACAATAACTAATTAAATAATTAGTTATTGTAGACAATAAAACAAGAAAAAGGAGGCAGTGCCTATGTTCACCGGGAGAGAAAAAGAACTTGCCAGGCTAGAGCAGATGTATCAGGAAAATTGTTTTCAGTTTGCAGTTATTTATGGCAGAAGACGTGTTGGAAAGACGACGCTGATTGCCCAGTTCTTAAAAGAAAAACCAGCGATTTCGTATATCGCTGTGGAAGGCACAATGAAAGAAAACCTGACTGGGCTTTCGCGTGCGGTTATGATGCGAAACGGCAATCATGCTGTTTACAGCGATTTTGAATCACTGTTTACAGACCTTGACCGTCTATGCCAGACGCAGCGATTGATCCTCGCCATTGACGAATACCCTTATCTTGCCGCCTCTTATCCGGCAATTTCCTCGCTGCTGCAAAAGCACATGGACACCTGCTGGAAAAACAGCTCTCTGTTTCTGATTTTATGCGGCTCTTCCATGAGTTTTATGGAAAATCAGATTCTTGGCTACCAAAGCCCGCTTTACGGCAGAAGGACGGCACAGTTTAAGATCAAGCCGTTTACGTTTTTTGAAGCCAGAGCGATGCTGCCAGGATTTTTGCCAGAAGAACAGGCGGTTCTTTACGGTGCAACAGGGGGTGTGCCGGAATATCTCTCCCGTATTCGTCCAGCCTGCTCACTGGATGACCATCTGGTCTCCTTATTTTTCGATGATGCCGGTACTTTATTTGAAGAACCCGTAAACCTTTTAAAGCAGGAGCTGCGGGAACCTGCCTCTTATCACTCTGTCATCTCTGCCATTGCCCAAGGCGGCAGCAAATTAAACGAAATCGCATTAAAGGCAGGACTAGAAAGCGGTGCGTGCAGCAATTTTATGACTTCGCTCATACAGCTTGGCATCGTAGAAAAAGAACGCCCGGTCACCGAAAAGGAAAACAGCCGCAAAACAGTCTATCATTTGCTCGACAGCATGTTTTTATTCTGGTATCGGTATGTACGCCCAAATATCACTTCGATATCTATGGGTGCCGGCGCTTATGTATATCAGTCTCAGGTAAAGCCCAAGCTGCCTGCATTTATGGGAACTGTATTTGAAACAATCTGCCGCCAGTATTTATACCTGCCAAACATCTATCCGTCGCTTCCGTTTCCGTTCGGAAAGCTTGGACGCTGGTGGGGAAATAACCCAAAGAAAAGACGGGAAGAAGAAATTGACCTTGCTGCGATTTTAGACAACCAGATCCTTCTTGGTGAATGCAAATGGAGAAATGAAAAGACTGGCGCAAAAGTACTGCGGCAGTTGCTGGAACGCGGAGAATTATTTTCCTATAATGAAAAATATTATTACGTTTTTTCAAAGTCTGGATTTGAAGAAGACGCAAGAAAACTGTCCGAGCAATATCCAATCCGCCTGATTTCCTTTTCAGATATGCTCGCCGAATAAGCGGCTGCCGCATTCTAATTGCGGCAGTCCTCATTTAAGCCCTTATACCTGTTCCATAAACAGCTCCGTCACTTTCAGGGACGCTCCAAGTGCAGCCGCTCCCGTCTTATGCCTGCAAGCTCTGATATAGGAGCTGTCTTCGGCAAATGTATTTCTCTGGGCTACTTTTTTTTGGATATCCAGCAGAAATTCGCCCATGCAGCTTCCCACATATCCTCCCAGCACCACGTCACAGTCCAGGATCATATGGATATTGTTCACCGCTATGGCAAGGTCAGACGTATATTGTTCCCAAAGGCGGGATGCTTCCTGCTCCCCCTGCTTTAAGCGGTCAAAAAAGTCCTCCACTTTCCCTTCCGTCAGGCATTTTGCGGAGCAATACGCGTCCAGGCATCCGTATTTTCCACAGTAACATGCCTTTCCATTTGGAACGATCGTCATATGCCCCGCCTCTCCGCAGCGGAAATTGTTCCCCTGCTCCAGATTTCCATAGCTGTAGACCGCACCGCCTACCGTATTGCTCAGGGACAGGTAAAAAAAGCGTTCCATACGTTCCGCCAGGACTCCTTCCGCGTATGCCCCTGCATTGGCATCATTTAAAAAATGGCAGGGGTAGGCAAAAAAACGGCTGACCGCGGAAAACGGCTGCGCGCTTACCCCAAGGACATGCGAGCCTGCGATAAGCTCTTTTTCAAAATCAATAATTCCGGGAAATGCGATTCCGATTCCCAATACGTTCTCTTTGCCGTATCCGCCGTCTTTTAAAAAACCGTCCAGCCTTTCGTTTACTTCCTGGTAATAACCGTCGCCGGCAGCATACGGCAGAAAGACCCGCTCATATTTTAAAATACTGCCCGTCAGGTCTGTAAGAACGAAGCTGACATGGTTTTTCGTAATGTCAAGCCCGACCGCCTTTCCGGCATCTTTGGATACCGCCAGCGCTTTCGCCCTTCTTCCTCCGGTCGAGCCCATCTCTCCTTGTTCTTCCACAAGCCCGCGCTCAATCAGCTCTTTTGTAATCTGCGTCGCCGTCGGCAGGCTCAGCTTTAGCGCATAAGATATATCTGGGTTTGATACGGTTCCGTTTCTGCATATATAGCGAAATACATCGTTTCTGTTTTTCTTTTTCACTTCCATGTTTGTAATTTTCTTTTTATCCATATAATCTCCCATACTTTTTAAAAGTGTTTTTCTAAGTATAGCATATCATAAAACGATTTTATTTTCTACGACTTTTTATTTTGCATTTATTTCAGCGCCTGAAATTTTCAGCATTTTTTATGAATTTTTTTGAACTGATAGAAATATCAATGCGAAAACTGTGAAAATATTATATTTTTGTTGCAATTTCACAATTTATCGTATACAATATAACAAAAAGTTATTACCGTAATAATTTTTTATCATTCTGCATCTGATTTTTGCAGGACGAACGGTCAAAATCCAATCAAACAACAGGGAGGAAGGATATGAGCAGGTTATCAGTAGTTTCCACGGACAAAGTAAATTCTACGACAGAAAAGCTGATGAAAGAATTTACACAGCGCATTATCGCAAATCCGCCAGGCGTCTGTCCGGTCGATATGCAGCTTGCGTTTTTAAAAGTCTGCCATGCGCAGACTTGCGGAAAATGTGTGCCGTGCCGCATAGGGCTTGGCATTTTAGAGGAGCTTTTGGAAAGCGTTTTGAACAATACCGCAACGATGGACACGTTAGAGCTGATTGAACATACGGCAGTCAATATTAAAAATTCGGCAGACTGCGCGATCGGATTTGAATCCGCACGCATGGTGCTTGCAGGATTTGAAGGGTTTAAGGAAGATTATCTGTCGCATGTACAGGAGCATCAATGCACGGGTACGTTTGAGCAGCCCATTCCATGTGTTACGCTTTGCCCGGCAAACGTGGACATTCCAGGTTATATTGCCCTTGCCGGAGAAGGCCGCTGTGCGGATGCCGTACGCCTGATCCGCAAAGACAACCCGTTCCCGACCGCGTGCGCACTGATCTGCGAGCATCCGTGCGAATCCAGGTGCCGGCGCACCATGATTGACGATGCCATTAATATCCGCGGTATGAAGCACTATATTATGGACCGGGCGCACGCCAGCGAAGTTCCGGTGCCTGCATGTGCGGCGCCGACCGGAAAAAAGGTGGCGGTAATCGGCGGCGGGCCTGCCGGACTGACTGCGGCTTATTTCTTGCAGCTTATGGGCCATCATGCCGTTATTTTTGAAGAAAAGGCACAGCTTGGCGGAATGCTGCGCTATGGCATTCCAAACTACCGTTTCCCGCGGGAACGGCTGCAGGAAGATCTTGACGCCATTCTTTCCACAGGCGTGGAAGTAAAGCTGCATACTTCCATCGGCACCGAACAGTTAAGCGAAATCAACGATACATACGATGCCGTTTTTATCGCCATCGGAGCGCACGCAGAAAAACGGCTGCACTTAGAAGGCGAAGACAGCGGCAACGTCATATCCGCGGTCAAGATGCTGCGTGAAATCGGAGACGACAAATATCCTGATTTCAGCGGAAAACGCGTGCTTGTCGTTGGCGGCGGCAACGTGGCAATGGACTGCGCAAGGACAGCGATCCGCTCTAGGGCAAAGACCGTCAGCATCGTCTACCGCAGACGCAAAGAAGATATGACCGCGCTGGCTGCGGAAGTGGAAGGCGCGATTGCGGAAGGCATCGAACTGCTGACGCTGAAAGCGCCGCTGCGCATTGAAGCGGACGAATCTGGAAACGCAAAAGCACTGTGGGTACAGCCGCAGATGATCGGTGCGGTAAAAGGCGGCAGGCCTTCGCCGAAAAAAGCATCCAAAGCAGAAGAACGCCTCGAATGCGATGTGATTTTAATGGCAGTCGGGCAGGATATTGTCTCTGCGCCGTTTGCACATGCCGGCATCGCTACCAAGCGCGGACAGCTCCTTGCCAATGCTTCCTGTGAATTAAACCGGGTAGGCATGTATGCCGGCGGCGACTGCGTCACAGGGCCTGCGACAGTGATAAAGGCAATCGCCGCAGGCAAGACCGCAGCGGCAAATATCGATGAATTTTTAGGCTTCCACCATGCCATTTCCGTAGATGTAGAGATCCCGGAGCCGCTGTTAAATGACAAGCTCCCGTGCGGCAGGGTCAATCTGGGTGAAAAAGAATCCTGGGCACGCAAAGATAATTTTGAAGGCATTGAGTATACCATGAGCGAAGAAGAAGCATTGCAGGAAGCTGGCCGCTGCCTGCGCTGTGACCGCCACGGATGCGGTGTATTGAGAGGAGGAAGACAGGACAGATGGTAAATTTGACAATCGATCATAAAAACGTTCAGGTGCCGGAAGGCACGACCATTTTAAAAGCTGCCCAAGCCGCAGGCATAGAGATCCCAACGCTCTGTTTTTTAAAGGACTTAAACGAAATCGGCGCCTGCCGCATTTGCTGCGTGGAAATCGAAGGCAAGGAAACGCTCGCCGCATCCTGCAATACAAAAGTGGAGGAAGGCATGGTTATTTATACGAGCAGCTTAAAAGCACACTACGCACGCAGGATGAACTTGCAGATTATCCTTTCCCAGCATGATTTTAGGTGTGCGGCGTGCCAGAGAAACGGAAGCTGCTCCCTGCAAAAAATCTGCGCCGACATGAACATCAACGACGTGCCGTTTCAGCAGGATTATGAAAAAAGCGAATGGGACCAGAGCTTTCCTCTGATCCGCAACGCGGGCAAGTGCATCAAGTGTATGCGCTGTGTGCAAATCTGTGATAAAGTACAGTCCTTAAATATCTGGGACATTGTAAATACCGGAAAGCGTACAAGCGTCGGCGTATCCAAAATGCGCAAAATCGCAGAATCCGATTGTTCCTTATGCGGCCAGTGCATTACCCACTGCCCGACCGGGGCGCTGCGCGAGCGGGACGATGTGCGCAAAGTACTAGACGCCGTTCATGACCCGCAAAAAATCGTTGTGGCGCAGATTGCGCCTGCCGTACGTGCTTCCTGGGGCGAAGGACTCGCACTTTCGGACGGCATGGCGACCGAAAAGCGCCTTGCAGCGGCGGCACGCGCACTCGGCATAGACTATGTGTTTGATACAAATTTCAGCGCAGATTTAACGATTATGGAAGAGGCAAATGAATTTTTGGAGCGCCTTACACACCGCGGTGACTACCAGTGGCCGATGTTTACTTCCTGCTGTCCGGGCTGGGTGCGTTTTTTAAAATCCCAATACCCTGACATGACAAAGCAGCTCTCCACAGCAAAATCTCCGCAGCAGATGTTCGGCGCCGTCGCCAAAAGCTATGTTGCTAAAAACGTACTGGGTGTCGATCCAGAGCAGGTCTTTTGCGTCTCAATTATGCCGTGTACGGCAAAAAAAGCCGAATGCGAACTGCCGAACATCAACGGCTCTGACGCCTGCCGCGATGTGGACGCTGTCCTTACTACAAGGGAATTTGACCGGATGCTGCGCAGCGAGCTGATTACCCCGGCAAACCTAGACGAAGAAGAATTTGATTCCCCGCTTGGCACAGGCTCCGGCGCCGCTGTGATCTTTGGCGCTACCGGCGGCGTTATGGAAGCTGCGCTTCGTACGGCGTACTATGCCCTGCACAAGGAAAATCCAAAACCAGACGCATTTCAGGCAGTGCGCGGACTTGACGGCGTCAAAGAAGCTGTCTTTGAAATCGCAGGCACCACAGTCCGCACCGCCGTCGCACATGGACTGTCCAACGCCAGAAAGCTGATGGAGAAAATCGCTGCCAAAGAAGCCGACTATGATTTTGTAGAAGTGATGGCATGTCCAGGCGGCTGCGCAGGAGGAGGCGGCCAGCCAATTACCGAAGGCCGTGAAATGGCAGGCACACGCGCAGCCAAGCTGTATCATCTGGACAAAGCAAACCCTTTGCGCTTCTCGCATGAAAATCCATCGGTACTAGAGCTTTACAGCAGCTACCTTGAAAAACCGCTGTCCGAGAAAGCGCACAAGCTGCTGCATACCGACCATGAAGGATGGAAGATGCCGTCCCGTTAAAATATAATGAAATTTCCCCTGTTTATTTCTCCCAGGAAATGCTATACTGATACTGTAAAACAAAAGAAAGAGAGGGTATTTTTATGAGTTTTCATCAAGGGGCACCAACACCACACAACGAGGCAAAACCGGGAGATTTCGCCAAAACCGTCCTGATGCCGGGAGATCCGCTGCGGGCAAAATATATTGCTGAAACATACTTGGAAAACGCGACATGCGTCAACCAGGTACGCGGAATGCTCGCTTATACCGGGCAGTACAAGGGATGTCCTGTTTCCATAATGGGATCTGGCATGGGCATTCCAAGCATGGGCATTTATTCCTATGAGCTGTACGCGTTTTACGGCGTCGAAAACATTATCCGCATCGGAACTGCGGGGGCAGCTTCAGACGAGATCGAGATGATGGACGTTATTCTTGCCGACCGCTCCTACTCCACTTCCGATTACGCGCAGATCCAGTCCGGCTTTACCGGAAACTGCCTGCCTGCAAGCCCGGAGCTGAACGCGATTATTACCGAGACAAGCAAGTCCACCGACCTGCACTTAGTCACCGGCGCTGTTTCTTCCGGCGGTGTTTTTTACAAAGAGGAAATGCAAAGAGAACCGGAACCTTATATGAAAGAAGTCAAAGCTCTGGAGATGGAGTCTTTTGCCCTGTTCGCAAACGCCAAAGCACTCGGCAAAAAAGGCGCCTGCCTGGTTACTGTTACTGATAATAAGCGCACTGGGGAGCTTTTAACTCCTGAGCAGAGAAAGACACATTTAGGAAAAATGTTTACGCTGGCTTTGGAATCGGCGATACGGATGTAATTTTTTGGGTTTTTTGTTCATGTGGGAACGCCGGGAGAGGGAGTTGGCGTGTGCTGGATGCGTCCGTTCCAGAATGGTAAGAATCCCTAAGCATTCTGCTGAAACGCTGTGGCTGTGGACGGTCGCGGCACCTAGAGCGTGTTTGAAAAATGCTGTCTGTCAGATGTATTTCACAATTTGTGGGAGATTTGTGCCAAATGAAGGGCGCATAGCGTGCCATGTAACCTGAATTTGGCGCAAATATCACGCAAAGTGGGGAATGCAGATGGGTTGCTTTGCAGCGAAAACGGGGTGTAGGCTCTTGTGTGGACTTGCTGCGGATGCAATTATTTTTCAAAATGCGGCAGCAGTGCTGGGAACACTGCTGCCGCTTTGCAAACTTTACATCATACCAGATACAACATACCGCCTGCATTTGTATTATAGCACCTGCAAGCGGGAAATCAAAGGAAAAAATAAAAACTGAATATACTGTGGGAACTTGCGGAAATCACTTGAAATTCTCCTAGCACTGTGCTATAGTTAAGCTGCGAATAAAATTTATCAGTCAATGACACAAAAAGGGCGTTACCGATAGACGGTTAGCCTGAATTGTATTAGCTGAAATAGCCGCTAAGTTTTCCAGACAGGGCGGCTATTTTTGTGTCTTATTACTATCTTTACCAATAGAGTATCCGATTCCGAAGCAGGTCAAGCCGAAACTCAACACTGCAATAAGTCCCAAAATATCCATATCGTTCAGCCCTCCTTTCCCAGATTCCCTTTCGGGTTTCTATGTAAACGGAGGGTCACAGTCCCTCCGCAGAGGGCTAACCGCCTACCATCCTGGTAATACCCATATGTGCAGTCTATCACAGTCATTTGTTTTTTTCAATATTTTTCGACAAATCGGAGGTATTACAAAGTCATGGAAATACTGGAAGCCCACAACTGCAACTGAATCACAAGTGATGAAGAATACAACACGTCTACCGCAAACGGACGGTTATATATCAACGTCAAATTATCCATAGCGCAGAATGAAGCCGACATTGACGGGGAAAGAATAGAAGTTGTCAGCTATTGCAATTCCAGCAATTATAAACTACCAAAATCCCAATAGACAATTTTTTCTTCATTCCTATATCCTCCGCTTACCAACCTTTAGTAACAGGATAATCATGGTCGTTGTCTTTCCGGCTCCATTTCTGCCAAGCAGACCATAAATACGCCCTTTTTGAACATGAATGTTCAGATTGGCAACACTTTTTTGTGTTCCGTATTGCTTTGTAAGATTTTTCGTTTCAATTACATATTTGCTCATTGCGAAACCTCCTTTTCATGTCTGCCATTCTATCACGCCAACCTTACATGAACCTTGCAATTTGCAGAAGGCAGATTTTTACAAAAAAATAGCTGTCGCATCAAAACGCGACAACTCCATATACTAAAAAACTTATAAAAGAGATTCTACTATTTCACTACCATGTTTTCGTTTCAGCATATCTTTCAGTTTTGTTTCATTTCGCTGACTTTTAAAATATTCATAAGTTTCTTTTACACAATGTTCTTCTTCGGTAACTGCTTCTGCATTTGTCTTTTTATTTTTCAGATAAAAACAAACCATCCCCAGCTTGTTTTGTACCATTTACGAAGAACAGCCGGGAGAGGGGATTTGCACGCCCCGGCTGCGGCTTTGGAAGAATGGTTAGAATCTCTTGGTATTCTGCAAAAAAACCAGGTGCGCAGCCAGGACGTACAAATCCCCTCTCCCAGCGTCCCTTCCTGAAAAATTCACCAAAGCACCTAAAACTTCTCCGCCAAATCTAACCATCTAAATCCTACTGACAGTTATCATTAATAAACGCCTTAATCTCATCCTGCTCTCTGCCAATCGCACTGTTCACCGTAACAGACCCATCTGCAATACCAGCCTTCGCTTCTTCCAGCTTTGCCTTGCCTTCTTCTGACAAAAGCCCGTCAAGAACTGCGCCTTCCACGATGCCTACTGCTTCATCAGCAAGCCCTACGATCTTATATTCACCGTAAGGAAGTGTTCCTTCATCCAGGTACTGTCCGATTACGTTGTAAATGGCATTTCCGATTTCTTTTACAACGGAAGTTGCAAAACGTTCCTGGATATCCTTGTCGTCTTCATACAACAAGGACTGGTCGCTGTCTACGCCAAATACGTATTTTTTCGCTTCTGCGGATGCGTTGTGTACCCCGTTGCCGGAGCCGCCTGCGCAGGCAAAGATCACAGCCGCGCCAGCATCGTTATACTGTGTCATGGACTGGGTTTTTGCCGTATCCGGGTCGTTCCATGCGCCTACATAGTTGTAGACAATCTTTATATCCGGGTTGTATGCTTTGGCACCCTGAATATATCCCCACAAATATTCCTGAATCGGAAGGGACTCGTCCATACCGCCTACAAAGCCGATGACATTCGTTGCTTCCACGTCACCAGCGCCGTTTGCCGCGATATCCGCAGCTACAATTCCGCCTAAGTAAGCAGCCTGAGCTGTTGCAAAGTCAATACCGTAAACATTGTCGTTTTCACACTGGTCAATGACATCTTCACTGATAATGACAAAAGAAATGTCTGGATACTCGTTGGACACTTCCACCAGGTTGTCCTTAAAATCAGAAGCGGTAATAATCAAGTCTGCGCCTGCATCTGCCGCTTCATACATCGCCTGAAGGTTTGCCTGGATATCCGCTGTCGTCTCTGCTACATGTACATTCGCACGTTCTGCATAATCCGTTACTGCACGGTCAGAGCCTTCTGCCATGCTGTCCCAGTAAGACAAATCGCCGCGGTCACGGATAAACACATAGACTTCCTTTTTCTCTCCGCTGTCCGTATCTGCGCTATCTGTTCCGTCTCCTTGTGTATCCGATGTATTTTCCTGATCGGACGAAGACTGGCCGGATGATTGATCCTTGCCCGCGTCGCCGCCGTTTGAGCTGCCGCATCCGGCAAACACCCCTGCTGTCATCAATACGGTCATTCCCAGTGCCGCTAATTTTTTCCAGTTTTTCATATCATACTCCTCCTTGTTTGTTTAGCTTTTTGCCTCTTCTGCCTCTTTTTTGCACATCTCATACAGCTTCTGCCGGTAAGAATCGTCGTATTCCTCCCAAAGCGGCATCACCTTGCTCGCTTCATCCAGGAAGTAAAATACATCCCTGCCCATCGCCCTGCCTTTGATCGTGTGCATGTCGATGGCATAGTCCGGGATCTGCGGAACATAGCCCTGTTCAAATTCCTTCATAATGATATTTTTGATGTGGTCTGTAGAGCGTTCTTTCTGGCACTTGCACAGATAGCGGATCGCATGAAGGAAAAAGATCGGGCGGTCGCCGTCCATATATGGGTATTCCTTGTGCAGATCGTACAGCGTCTTTACAAACCTCGGCGCTTCCGGGCAGCCAAACCCGATATCCTCTACGGAAATGACTAAAAGCCGGTTCCACATCTTTTTTTCATGGAACGTCGAGGTGATGTACAGCTCATAAGCCATACGCATGGCAAGATCTTCTTCGCCGCGGCGGATGCATTTTTGCATTGCCGAGATCACAAGATCTGCTTCCAAACCGTTTTTTGTCCTTGTATTTGACCAAGGATCATAATATTCCTGCTGCATAATATTCCTCCTTAAATAATAGATCTATCTGCAAAGGGCAGATCAAAAGAGAATGCCCCAAATGCAAATCTTAAACTGCCTGCTGCATACTTGCCAGCCGCTCTTTCTTTTTTGCTGTCATCCTGCGGATCGCCTGGATAATAACCAGAACTACAATAATAAACAGGTAAGGGAACGCGTCAATCAGCTTTAAGTCAATTTTGCTGTAAAGCTGCAAGTACACCGTAATCGTATCGGAAAATCCATACAGCAGGGAGCTTAGGCATCCCACTACCGGATTTCCCTGGCTCATAGCATCCATCGCAAGCGACATATACCCTCTTCCAGCTACCATCCCGGTCGTAAACGATTTTAACGCCCCCATAGAAAGGTACATCCCGCCAAAGGAACATGCGACGCCGCAGATCGCAAGTGCAACAAACTGATGCAGAATTACATTTAATCCAGCGGCTTTTGCAGCAGCAGGATTTTCCCCAACGGCGCGGATATGTATGCCAAGCTTTGTCTTATACAGCATCCAGGACGTTGCCGCGACAATCACCCATCCAATATATGTAACCAGGTTTTGCTCAAAAAAGATCGTGCCCAGAATCGGAATGTCCTTTAGCACCGGAATACCGACGACCGGAAACGTCAGGCTCTTTAAGGCGCTGGAGTTTGCCTTGCTGCCGGTTAGCATCACCAGTACAAAAACCGTCCCGCCGGAAGCTACCAGATTTAACGCAACGCCGCAGGCATTCATTGCCCCTTTCATCACAAGGGCGAAATAGCCGAATACAAAAGAAACTGCGACTCCCATCAGCACGGCGACGATACACCCGATCCATAGATTCTGGGTAAACGCACTGACCACGACGCCCGTCAGGGCACAGATCAGCATGGTTCCTTCAATCGCCAGGTTAAATATCCCGGACTTTGTCATCATATTGGCTGCCAGCGTCGCTAACATCACCGGAGTCGTGCTTGCCAGCACCGTTCTCCAAAATGTTGGAGATGCAAAAAATGCCATCATGCCGCAGCACCTCCTTCCTCTGCTTCTGCCTGTTTCAGTGACAAATTCTGGTCGTGGCGCTTCTTTAAGAAGTACAAAAATCTCTGGGAAGCAACCAGCAAAATAATAATGCCCTGCAAAAATGTTACAATTTCAGGATCCAAATCCGACGAACGGGACATAATCTCAGCCCCAACCCGCAGATAAGCGATAAAAAATGCCGTAATCGGGATAAATACCGGGTTTCCGTTTGCCAGCATATAAATCAGCAGTCCGTCCCACACATAATTCGTCTGCGTCTGCCACTGGAATCGCTTGTATACCCCTACCATCTCAATCGCGCCGCCCATGCCGGCAATCGCGCCGCCGATAAACTGCGCAAGCAGAATCACAAATCCTGTCCGAATGCCGGATGTCTTGGCAAAAGCAGGATTGCTGCCTGTTACCCGCACTTTATAGCCAAAGGACGTTTTATTCATTAAAAATATAACGAACAGTGTCACGATCGTCACGATCACAAAGCCGTAGTGAAGGGAGGTTCCCTTCAGCATCGTTCCAAGCCTGGCGTCATCCGGGAATTTATAGCTTCCCCAGCTCCCGCTTTTTTCCAGGAAAAAGGAACTGACGATCGAAAGCCCGAAATAGTAAAAGATCGAGTTTGCCATAATCGCAAGAACTACCGGATTGACCCGCGTGTACTTATTGACAATTACCGGAAGCATGGAAATCAAGCCTCCTACGATCGCTGCTGCCAATATCAGGACTGCCTGATGCACAATATTCGGCAGCGGCCAGGAGATCGCTATCGCTGTAGCCACGACTGCGCCCATATAAAAGGACGCATCTGAGCTGATATTAAAAATGCCGCTCTTTAAGCACAGCGTCAGCCCAAGCCCTGTAAATACAAGCGGTATCCCGCGCACGATCACATTGAAAAAGCTGCGCTTTGTCTCTAATGGCCCGGTCATCAGCTTCTGAATCGCAATCCCCGGCATCTCGCTTACAAACAAAATAATGACAAATACAATCAGCAGGGAAAGCAGCAGTGCCGCGCCAATCCGTATCGCACTGAAATAATCCATAAGGTCAAATTTTTTCTTGTTCTTTTGTTCCATTGCTTACCCCACTCCCTCCTGCTTTTTTAACCCCAGCATATAAAGTCCAAGCTCTTGTTCCGTTACTTTCGGCGAATTGCTCAGCATACCGGCAATCTTTCCTTTATGCATGACGATAATCCGGTCGCTTAAGGAAATCAGCTCATTTAAGTCTGCCGATACTAAAAGAATCGCCTTGTTGTTGCTGCGCATTTCAAGAATCTTGGAGTGAATAAACGAAATCGCCCCCACGTCAACGCCGCGGGTCGGCTGGTTTAATACGAGCAGGTCACTGTCTGCCTTAAATTCCCGCGCTATAATTACCTTCTGGATATTTCCTCCTGACAAACTGCCGATCGGCTGGTTTTCATCCTTTGTCTTTACATTAAATTCCACAATCTGGTTCTTGCAAAATTCTTTGATTTTTCCTTTTTGGATCATCCCAAACTGATTCGCGAAAGAATCAATATTGGAAACCGTTAAATTTTCCTGCACCGACATTTCCGAAGCACATCCATCCAGCATACGGTCTTCCGGGACATGCGACATTCCTTCCTTGCGGATATGCGGAATCGACTGTTTTGTAATATCCTTGCCGTTTAAAAATACCTTGCCGCTGATCGCCTGCATATTTCCGGTAATAATAGAAATCAGCTCGCTTTGTCCATTGCCTTCCACTCCGGCAATCCCCACAATCTCCCCGCGATTGACCTGAAAGCTGACGCCGGACAGCTTCGGGATCTTAAACTTATCCACGTATTTTAGATTTTCCACCCGCAGTACCTCTTCTCCCGGCTTTACAGGCTCTTTCTCATACGCAAAGGAAATCTCACGCCCAACCATCAGATTCGAAATCTCTTCTTCCGAAACATCCTTTGTCAAATAAGTACCTTTCGTCACCCCGCCTTTTAAAACGGTAATCCGGTCACTGATCCTTTTGATCTCGTTTAGCTTATGGGAAATAAAAATAATAGTCATTCCCCGCTCTTTCAGTTCCAAAAGCCGTTCAAAAAGCTCCTCTGTTTCCTGCGGCGTAAGCACAGCCGTAGGCTCATCCAAAATAATCAGCTTTGCGCTGCGGTAGAGGATTTTTAAGATCTCCAGCTTCTGCTTCATCCCAACGCTCATATCCCGGACGCGGCGGGAAGCGTCAATCTCAAAATTGTACTTCTTTGCCACCTCGTTGGTAATCTCTATCTCCCGCCTGCGGTTTGTGATAAAACTCGTTTTCTTTAGGCCCAGCATCATATTCTCCGCCCCCGTCAGAGAATCCACCAGCATAAAATGCTGATGCACCATTCCTATGCCGTGCGCAATCGCCTCCTTGCTAGAGGACATTTTAAGCTCCTTCCCATTCAGATAGATCTGCCCGGAGGTCACATCCTCAAGCCCATAAAGCATTTTCATCAAGGTGCTCTTGCCTGCTCCGTTTTCCCCTACAAGGGCATGGATCTCTCCCTGGTCTACGGTAAAGTTTACGTTGTGGTTGGCAAGGACGCCTCCTTCATAAATCTTCGTCACATCTTTGACTTCAAGCAAATGTCCCATCTGTAATCCCCCTCCTCCTTTCTCTCGTACCTTTTTGTGTCTTTCTATTTCTCTTAAGCATACGCTGTTTCTACATCTTGCACGCTTTCTTAAAAATGTACTGTTTATACGTCTCGTACGCTTCTATCAAAAATGCGCAGCCCCTTGCTCGCTCCGCTTCCTAGAATTGTGGAATTGCCGACGCACCGCTCGCCTGCATCGTATTTTTCAATATCTGAACGTTTTACCAGATAACCGGTAATTCGAATCACATCCGTAGTATCCGAGTAGAAGGAAAAATAGCGCATTCCCTGCCCAAAGGCTCCGCGAATAATGTCCAGCACCGCCCTTGGATTGTTCTTTGCCGTCTCTTCAAACGGAAACAGCTCCCCGATGCCCGCGGCAAAATGCTTCTGCGTCTTTGCCGTAAACAAAAGCTGTTCGGGCAGCGAAGGCTCCTCCCCTACCGGAATCCTTGTATTCGGCGTTACTCCCCAGTCTGTAGATATGCCGACCTGTCCATGAAGGGCAAACTTCCCGTATTTCGGCTGAAACGCTTCCACCTGGCTGTGTATCCGGTCAAGCACGTCGAGTGCAAACGCTTCCGCTTCCTTCCCATGCCCATAGCGCTCGTTTGGATCTGTTAAGTGCAGCACCTGGTTCACGCACTCCGCAAGCCCTACCATGCCAAACATTCCTACAAACCGTTCCTTTTCAATCAGCCCTTCTTCCGCCAGGAACGTATGCTCCAGAAAATGCGCGTCTTCCATAATAAACGTATCCCTGCGATCCATCTGTTCACACTGTGCCGCTACTGCCCTTGGCAGAAGATCGTCTAAAAACTGCTCCTTACTTTGCGCAAGATCCGCCAATTTCTTTAAATTCAGCCGCCCTAACGTCAGCCCGCCGCCGCCGACCGGAAGTGCGTTATAGCAGCTTACAATCGCATAATTGCTGCCCCAGTCCGCCGTATACATCGCGTCGTTTACAAAACTCGGCTTCGCCGTCACAAGCCCGGTCTCTATTGCTTTTAAAGCAAACTCATCCGGCGTGTGCTCATTATAAATCAAAGACATATTCGGTGTCGGACGCTGCATTTTCGCCGACAGCTCCAAAATAATCCTTCCCGCTTTTGTATCATAAGGCCCAATATTCGCATGGCAGAACGAATCACTGACCGTTCGGTCTACATGCGTTAAAAACAGCTCGATCGCGTGCCTTGCCTCCTCTTCCTCTTTGACAAACGGCTCCAGCAGCCGGTCAATATGTCCGATATACACCGGGCCTGCAATGACCGAAGGCACAAACCGGTAAAGGATCGTAAGCGCAAACACTGCGTCCC
>Ga0137308_100248_pt1 | contig 99877 bp, 92 predicted proteins | sample Inofrocosms_June_FD_97181 | JGI IMG/M metagenome (GOLD analysis project Ga0137308, IMG submission 97181) | Mouse cecal microbial communities from Vienna, Austria - N-Acetylneuraminic and N-Acetylglucosamine D2O microcosms_June | ecosystem: Host-associated > Mammals > Digestive system > Large...
ATATTTTGGTTTCCGCATTGTTGCTTCTCATAGGAAAACGAATCTGGAAGCGGTGTCAGGTGGGGGCATGAATGACAGATTACAGTTCACTGGTCAGTCAGTGAACTGTATTTTTTTAAGCGTCATGTTGTATTGAAAAAACCGACTGGAAATGATAGGATGATAGAAAGGTGGATGTTAAGGAATACGATATAAAGAAAAGGCAATATTTTGGGAGGTCTGAAATGGAACGGGTCAGAACATTCAATATTCATGGAATTTGCTATCCGGACAGGCACTATATGGTAGATCTGGGCGGACGGCTAAGAGAGATCAAAAAAATGATAGACCGGGGAGAATATTTTGTGATCAACAGAGCGCGCCAGTATGGAAAGACCACGTTACTGCACGCCCTAAAAGAATATCTCAGGCCGGACTATGCGGTGATCTCCATGAGCTTCCAGAAAATGAGCACCGCAAAATTCCGTGATGAATATGCTTTCTCACAGGCATTTGTCCGGGGCTTTCTGAAAAAAGCGGAAAGGGAAACCGGGTTGAGCGCCGAGGCTCTGCAAAATCTGGAAAAAAGCCGGAAGGAAGGCGAAGGAAGAGAGCGGTTCGATCTGACGGAGCTGTTTGAAGGACTCAGCGAGGTATGCGGGGCGGCGCGGAAAAAAGTTGTCCTCATGATCGATGAGGTGGATCAGGCATCCAACAACCAGGTCTTTCTGGATTTTCTGGGGCAGCTTCGGGAGTATTATCTCGGCAGAGAAGAGACAGCAGCATTTCATTCCGTGATCCTGGCAGGCGTCTATGACATAAAAAATCTGAAGCAGAAGATCCGGCCGGAAGAGATCCACAGATACAACAGTCCGTGGAATGTGGCAGTCTCATTTGATGTAAATATGAGTTTTCATCCGGCGGATATCCTGACCATGCTGGAGGAATATGAAGCCGATCACCGAACAGGGATGGATCTGCGGAAGATGTCGGAGGAATTGTACCTGTATACGGGCGGATATCCGTTTTTAGTGAGCTGCCTTTGCAAAAAAATGGAGGAAAATGACAGGGAGTGGACGGTACAAAGCCTGCGTACAGCTGTGCGCGACCTGCTGAAAGAAAAAAATCCCCTGTTCGAAGATGTGATAAAAAATATCCGAAATCATCAGGAATTTTCGGATCTTGTGGAACAGATCCTGATCAACGGGGCAAATGTGGTATTTGAGATCATGAACCCGGCAATTGACCTGGGGGTCATGTTCGGGATCTTGAAGGAGCAGGATGGGAGGACTGTGGTTTCAAACGTCATATTTGAAACACTGATCCTGAACTATTTTACCTCCGTGCGAGGGACGGCAAGCCTGGAAAATTCGGACTATATAGAGAAATCCCAGTATATCCGAAACGGGCGTCTGGATATGAAAAAAGTGATCGGGCGGTTTGCGGCATTCATGAAGTCCGAATACCGGGAGGAGAACGGAAAGTTTATAGAGAATCATGGACGGCTGTTGTTTCTGAGTTTTTTGCGGCCGATCATCAATGGGACAGGGCACTATGCAGTAGAGCCGCAGACCCGGAAAAATCGGCGGATGGATATTCAAGTATTCTACGGCAGTGAAGAATTTGTTGTGGAGTTAAAGGTGTGGCGAGGTTCCGCTTACGAAGAGAAAGGGTATGATCAGTTAGCGGACTATCTTGACGTAAAAGGACTTCGGGAGGGATATCTGGTCAGCTTCAGCAGAAATGTGAAGAAGCCGCGGGAGGGCCGGGTATTTTCGTACCGGGGACATGAGATATGCGAAGTAATTGTAGAATGCGGAAATCCCTGGACGGAACGGCAAAGCGATGGACTGAAATCCGATTGATTTTTCTACATCTTTTGTTCTAAACTCTTCTAAACCCTTTAAAAACAGAGCGCTTCCGGTGCTTCTGCACGGAACGGGAGGACAGGGCCGAGGCGGGAAAAATTTTGACTTTTTTCCGCTTTTTTGTTATTGTTATTTTGTTGTATTTGCTAGAGCGGGTAAGGAGGGGGACAATATGGAGTCTACGATGTTTTATCTGGGGATGGGTACGATCATCGTATGTGTTCTTGCGCTGTCTCCGGCTCTCCTGCTTTATGTGAAAACGAAAAAAATTCTGCATTTATATATCTGCCTTCTGTTGGCAAATTATCTGATCGAACTGGTTGAACTGCTCTACATAGCCCGTTTCTGCCTTCCCGAGGATATCCGTTATTTCAACCTGATTCATTTCCCGGTTCTGCGGATCTTTACTACAGTTTCCACCCTGCTTCTGGATCTGCTGATCCTGCTGCGGATCATGAATCTAAAATTCCATAAAAGCTGTCTCCTGCTTTTCGCGGCTGTGGCTCTGTTCTGCGCTTATACTGCCTGGCTGCCCCAGACGCTTCTGACAATCTGGCTGTTTTACATGCCGCGTCAGATCTGTCATTTCGGATACGGTATTTTTTTCCTGATCCGAAGGGGACTTGAAAAAGATGAGGCAGTCCGCAAAAGAATGGAGCGCTGTTCCTTTCTGGTTCTGGGTGTGTTTTTACTGAGCGTATCCATCCTTTTGGAGGACAGCCTGCTGATCTCCCACATCCAGACGTATTTTACGGACATGCTTTCCGTAACGGAGCGGAATTTTTCAGAAAATATCCTCTGGCTTTTTATCATGCTGTGTTCCATGGTCTACTGTGTCCGGGAGCTGGAACAGGGCGGAACGTCTGCCGCAGTATCCAGTCCTGTGCCGACACCCGGAGACATGCGAGTATCCGGTGCTGCGCCGGCACCCGGAGGCACGCGAGTATCCGGTGCTGCGCCGGCACCCGGAGGCATGGGAGTATCCGGTGCTGCGCCGGCACCCGGAGGCATGCGAGTATCCGATTCCATGCCGGCACCCGGAGCCGCAGGTATATCCGCTTCTGTGCCGATATCCGGGGCTATAGGCAGATCCGGCCCTGGTCGTACATCCGGATTGATGCCTGCGGCCGCAGGTGCCGAACAAAACAGCGGTATAGGGATGGCATCGGAAGCGGCGAGGTTCGGATACCTGGCGGCTGTGTCGGAGGAGTATAAGTTTACACCCCGTGAAATACAGATTCTGGATTGTATCCTTCAATATAAGACAACTGCGGAAATCTGTGAAGAGCTGAACATTTCAACCGGAACCGTGAAAACCCATACCCATAACATTTATATGAAGGCCAATGTGAAAAGCAGGCAGGAATTGATCCGTGCCCTGACAAAGACGAGATAGAGGATTCAATCCAGAAGATGGCAACGTTGATTTTTTCTGGAGTATTCTCGGAAATCGGCTGCACAACGGAGTTCCTGTGAGTGCTCTCCAATAAAAAGAGGTAGAAGATTTGGAAAAGGTGATATTTTTTTACAGTGTAATATTGATCAGCGTTTGCGCGGCATCCATCTCCCCGGCAGGGATTCTCTATCTGCGGACAAAGAAACCGCAATACCTGTATCTGATCCTGCTGTTCGTCTGCTGGCTGATCGAATTAGTGGAACTGCATTACATCGTATTTGTCGGGCTTCCGACAGGTCTGATCCACCCAGAGGATCTGAACCACATCAGCTATCCGGCACTCAGAATCGGAATCTCCGCGGGAATCCTCCTGCTGGATTTGCTGATCCTGCTTTGGATCACCGGGCGGAAATGGAAAAACAGGGATGTGCTGACCATCCTGCCCATGCTTGCGGCCTGTATATATCTGGTGTTTCAGCCTCAGACTGAGCTGGTGGTCTGGCTGTTCTATTCCGTACGCCAGTTTTACAGGATGGGGTATTGTGCCTGGTTCGGGATCTGCCTGTTTCTGGAACAGGAGCCTGAGAGAAGGGAAGAGATGGGCAGGCATACCCTTCCTGTTTTCGGAGTATTTTTGCTGAACATCTGCATCCTGCTGGAGGATAGTCTGGTCATTTCTCATATTGATTTCTTTTTGTCGGATATCCCGTATATCTCGGAACGGAATTTTTCAGAGAATTTTTTGTGGATGTTTCTCTGTATTTATTCCATGGGCAGATGCATTCCGCAGATTGATAAGGCGCCGTCCGTCCGTGAAGCCCCGGAGGAGCCGTCCATACCGCCGACGGTCTCAGGCTTTGCCGGGACGAACCTTCGGGAAGGGGTTCCGGTATTTACCCAACGGTACAAGCTGACCCCGCGTGAGGCGGAAATCTTGAGATGCATGGCGGACCACAAAAGCACCGCGGAAATCTGTGAAGAGCTGTATATATCTATGGGAACGGTGAAAACGCATACCCACAATATTTATTCGAAGGTCAATGTGAAAAGTAAAAATGAATTAATCAAAGCACTGCTGAATGATTCGCCGCAAACAAAAAGCAAGGGGGAATGATCATGTCGTTACAGTTTATTTTCGGAAATTCAGGGGCTGGGAAGTCTCACTATTTATATGAGCAGATCGTAAAGGATTCCATAGAGCACCCAGAAACAAATTATCTGGTGCTGGTGCCGGAGCAGTTTACCATGCAGACCCAGAAGGATCTGTGCATGGCCCATCCCCGGCATGGGATCATGAACATTGATGTGCTCAGCTTTGTACGCCTTTCCCACCGGATCTTTGAGGAGCTGGGGAAGGAGGACCACCGGGTGCTGGACGATGAGGGGAAGAATCTGATCCTGCGTAAAATTGCTGGGAAGTTTGAAAAAGACCTGAAAATCCTGAAGGGGAATTTGAAAAAGCAGGGGTATATCAGCGAGGTGAAGTCCGTGATCTCCGAGTTTACCCAGTATGGGATCGGGCTGGAGGAGCTGGACGCGTTTCTGGAAACGCTGGAGCCGGAGAGCTATCTGTATTACAAATTATCGGATATCCGGACGGTATACGAAGGTTTTGAGGAGTATCTGGCGGACAAATATATCACAAAGGAGGAATTGCTGGACGTCCTGAGCGATCTGGTTCCGGAGTCGGCCCTTTTGAAAAACAGCGTCGTGGCATTGGACGGATTCACCGGATTTACCCCAGTGCAGAATAAGCTGCTGGGAGAATTGATGAAGGCGTGTAAAAAGGTGGTAGTCACGGTTGTCATGGATGAGAGGGAGGATCCGTTTGTGTATCTGCATCCCTATCAGCTGTTCGCCATCAGCAAGCAGATGGTGACCGGGCTGGTGAAGATCGCAGGGGAGCAGAAGACCATGGTGGAGGATCCGGTATACCTGTATGGGAAACCGGTGCGGCGTTTTCAGGAAAATCCGGCGCTGGGGCTGCTGGAAGAACGGCTGTTTCGGTATGCGGGGAAAGGACGGAAGACGGCTTTGGATGCAGTTTCTGCGGAAGAAGGGAAAGATCGAACCAGCAGCGCGGAGACGGCAGACGCAAAAAAGCATGGAACCTCTGGTATGGGATCTGCAGACTGTGGAAAGAATTTTGCGGCAGACTCGGTTTCCCTCCATGCTGTGCGCAACCCGAAAGAGGAAGCGGAATTTGTGGCGTCCCAGATTCGGCGTCTGGTGCGGGAAAATGGATACCGCTACCGGGACGTGGCGGTAATCGCCAGCGATATGAACACCTATGCGGCGCATCTGGAAAAGGCATTCGATACCTTTGGAATCCCGGAATTTATGGATCACAAGAAAAGCATCCTCCTGAATGCCTTTGTGGAGTATTTGCGGAGTCTTCTGGCAATGGCGGATGAAAATTTTTCCTATGAAAGCGTATTCCGCTTTCTGCGCACCGGGATATCCGGGTTTACAAGGGATGAGACGGACCGGCTGGAGAATTATGTGATCGCGCTGGGGATCCGGGGCCATAAAAAGTGGCAGGAGCCCTGGCTGAGGCCGGCCAGGGGATGCACGGAGGAGGAGCTTCAGCTTCTCAACAGCCTTCGGGTCCGGTTTGTGGAAAAGCTGGAAAATCTGCTGTTTATTTTGCGGAAACGAAAGAAGACGGTGGGGGACATTACGCTTGCCGTGTATGAATATTTTGTGCAGGAGAAGCTCCAGGAACAGATCCGGAAGCAGGAGCTTTTGTTCCAGTCCATGGGAGAGCTGGCGCTGGCAAAGGAGTACTCCCAGGTTTACCGCATTGTGATCGAGCTGTTTGACAAATTTGTGGAGCTTTTGGGGGAGGAGCCGGTGTCCCTGCAGGAATACCGGGAGCTTTTGGATGCCGGGCTGGAGGAGGCCAAGGTGGGGGTCATTCCTCCCAGCCTGGACCAGGTGGTCATTGGGGATGTGGAGAGGACCCGGCTGAATAACCTGAAGGTCCTGTTTTTCATGGGGGCCAACGACACCTTCCTTCCGGGAAATCTGGGGCAGGGGGGACTTCTGTCGGAACGGGACAGGGAAAAATTTACCAAACAAAAGCTGTCCCTGTCTCCGGGAGCAAAGGAAAAGACCTATATCCAGAAATTTTATCTCTATATGAATCTGACGAAGCCGTCTCAAAAGCTGTATCTTTCTTTCAGCAAGGTATCCTCCGACGGAAAGGCTCTGCGGCCGGCCTATCTGATCCAGGATATCCGCCGTCTGTTCCCAGAGATTCCGGTGTCAGATGAGGAAATGCGCACCCTTTCGGAACAGGAACTGACCCGGGATAGGGGCGCGGCTTTTGTTGCCAGGGGCCTTCGCGGCAGGAGGCAGGGACTGGACGGAGAATGGAAGGAGCTGTATACCTGGTATCGGAAGCAGGAGCCGGAGGGAATGGATCGGATCCTGGACGCGGCATTTTACAGGAAGGAGCCGGACCTTCTGGCAAAGGCAGCGGCGGATCGGCTGTTCGGAGAGGCTTCCCGGGTGGGCGTGACCCGGCTGGAGCAGTTCGCCTCCTGCGCCTATGCTCATTTCCTGACCTATGGGCTTCGACTGTCAGAGCGGGAGCAGTACCAGTTCGAATCACTGGATCTGGGAAACATCGCCCACCAGTCCATGGAGCGGTTTGCGCGGAAGGCGGAGGAGTACCGGATGGACTGGACGGAGCTGACAGAGGAGCTTCGGGAGCGGCTGATCCGGGAGAGCGTGGAGGAGAGCATTGCGGACTACGGCAATACAGTGCTGTTCAGCAGCGCCCGCAATGAGTATATGATCACACGGATCACGAATCTGATCCGGCGCTCCGTGTGGGCGCTGACGAAGCAGATGGCTCAGGGGGATTTCCGTCCCAGCGGTTTTGAGCTGAAATTCGGCAGCGGGAAGATTGACAGGATTGATACCTGCGAGGATGATGGAAATGTCTATGTCAAAGTGACGGATTATAAGACCGGGATGAAAAGCTTTGACATCACTGCATTTTATCATGGACTTCAGATGCAGCTTCCGGTGTATCTCAACGCGGCCCTTGAGCTGGAAAAAAAGAAAAACGAAAAGGGAAAGGATTCGGGGAAGGAAGTGGTTCCGGCGGGAATCTTTTACTATCGTATGCAGGATCCTTTTGTGGAGAAGGAATCAAATGACCGGGTCCTGGAAGGGAAGCTTTTGAAGGAGCTCCGGCTGGACGGTCTGGTGAACGCGGATGATACGGTGATCGAACATCTGGAACGGGGGTTGAGCGGCAGCTCCAATCTGATCCCGGTGGGGAGAAATAAGGACGGAAGCCTGAGCAAAAGCTCTCGCGCCCTGCCGCCGGAGGACTTTGCGCTGTTTCTGGCCTTTGCAAGGAAGAAGGAACAGGAGCTGAAAGCCCGGATGGGAGAGGGACATGCGGAGGCCGCGCCTTATGAGCTGAACGGGAGTACAGGCTGCGATTACTGTGCCTACCGCGGGATCTGCGGCTTTGATCCGCGGCTGGACGGGTATGCTTACCGAAGCCTGGAGAATTACTCAAAGGAAGAGGTCCTGGAGCATATCCGGGAGGAAGCAGAGGAAACATACCGCGCAAGGCGGCTACAGAAAGAGGAGAATGAAGAAATAATTGCGGATGCAGGGAAAGGAGGGGAGCTGTAAATGGGAGTACAATGGACCGAGGAACAGAAAAAGGTGATCGAACTGCGGAACCGGAATATCCTGGTATCCGCGGCAGCAGGCTCGGGAAAAACAGCGGTGCTGGTGGAGCGGATCATCCGGATCCTGACAGATGCGGACCATCCGGTGGATGTGGACCGTCTCCTGATCGTTACATTTACAGAGGCCGCGGCCGCGGAGATGAAGGAACGGATCCGGGGAGCCATTGAAAAGGAGCTGGAAAACAGGCCGGAGGACGTGCATCTGCAGCGTCAGGCGACCCTGATCCACAGCGCGCAGATCACCACCATCCACAGCTTCTGCCTTTCGGTGATTCGGGAGCATTTTCATGTTATTGACATTGATCCCGGGTTTCGGATCGCGGAGGAGGGGGAATTAAAGCTTTTGAAGCAGGATGTCCTGGAGGATCTGCTGGAGGAATGCTATGAGGAGAGGACGGAAGGTTTTCTGGAGTTTGTGGAAAAGCTGGGGAGCGGGAGAAATGACCGGAAGCTGGAGGAACTGATCCTGCAGCTCTACGAGTATTCCAGAAGCTATCCCCAGCCCGAGAAGTGGCTTAGGCAGTGCGCGCAGATGTATGCGCCCTGCGCACAGGGGCAGCCGGAAGGCGCAGGCGGGCAGAATCTACCGAACACGCCGGATGCGCCGGAAAGATCAGAAGCGGCAGACGCGCGGGACGCAGCGGAAGCCGTGAGCAATGGCGCGCCGGAGCCGGTGTATTTCCGGAAAGCCATGGCGCAGGTGAAGCAGTATCTTGCGGATGTCCGGGAGCTTCTGACTCAGGGAATCCGGATCTGCGAGGAGCCGGATGGGCCTTATATGTATGGGGATATGCTGGAATCAGACCGGGAGATGCTGGAGGGGATCCTGGCTGCGGATACATTTGCCGGATTGTATGAACGGATCTTGTCTGCCAATTGGAAACGGCTGTCTGCGAAAAAGGACGAAAGCGTGTCTCCGGAAAAACGGGACCAGGTTAAGGCGCTCCGGGACCAGATGAAAAAGCTGGTGAAGGACCTGGCGGCAACCTATTTCTATGAGAGACCGGAGGAATTGCTGGAGGACATGGAATCTTCCTACGGTGTCATGAAGGTGTTTACGGAGCTGGTGATCCGGTTCGGAGAGGCATTCGCGGAACAAAAGCAGAGAAAAAATATGATCGATTTCAGCGATATGGAGCAGTTTGCGCTGAGGATCCTGACGGAGGAGCAGGAAGGGGAGCTGATTCCGTCCCTGGCGGCCCGGGAATATCAGGAGCAGTTCGCGGAGGTCATGATTGATGAGTACCAGGACAGCAACCTGATCCAGGAGGCGATCTTGACCAGCGTTTCCACGGTGGGCCGGGGGAAGAACAACATTTTCATGGTTGGGGACGTGAAGCAGAGCATCTACCGCTTCCGTCTGTCCAGGCCGGAGTTGTTCATGGAAAAATATGATACCTATGATACCGGAGACAGCGACAGGCAGAGGATTGATCTGCACCGGAATTTCCGAAGCAGGGCGGAGGTGCTGGACAGTGTAAATGACGTGTTCCGGCGGATCATGCGCAAAGAGCTGGGCGGAATCGTGTATGACGGTCAGGCGGCGCTCTATCCCGGCGCGGACTTTGAACCTTTCCTCAGAGAGGATGGAACTTCGGTCAATGAAACAGAGCTGCTTCTTCTGGATACCTCGGAATCGGAACTGCCGGAAGAAGAGGACGGCGCAGAGTATGCCAAAGGGACGGACCGGCAGCTGGAAGCCCGGATGGTGGCAAAGCGGATCCATGAGTTGGTCCGGAACGGGCAGGTGAAAGATAAAAAGACCGGGGAGTACCGGAAAGCCAGATATCAGGATATGGTGATCCTCACCCGGAGCATCCGGGGCTGGGCAGATGTATTTTCGGCGGTTCTGATGGAGGAAGGGATCCCGGCCTATGCAGGCAGCAGGGAGGGATATTTTGAGGCCTATGAGGTCAGCGTACTGCTGGATTACCTGCGGCTTCTGGACAACCAGAGACAGGATGTGCCCCTAGCGGCGGTGCTGGCGTCTCCTTTTGCGGGTCTGGACGCGGGGCAGATGGCGGAGCTCCGCGCGGCGGCTCCGGAAGGGACATTTTATGAAGCCGCGGAGCAATATGTGAATGCGGGGCGGATGCAGGATCCCGGGGAAGAAAACCAGGGGCAGGAGCTGTGGAGGCGTCTGGACGCATTTTACCGGCAGCTGGAGCATTTTCGGGATATGGTTCCCTTTACGGCAATCCATGAGCTGCTCTGGAAGATCATGGAGGACACCGGGTACGGTCTGTATATTGCCGCAATGCCGGGGGGCGAACAGCGTTCGGCCAACCTGGAGATGCTGGTGGAAAAGGCGGCGGCATTTGAAGGGAGCAGCTACAAAGGACTGTTCAATTTTGTGCGTTATATCGAGCAGCTTCAAAAATACAATGTGGACTACGGGGAGGCCAATATTGCGGACGAACAGTCTGATACGGTGCGGATCATGAGCATCCATAAGAGTAAGGGCCTGGAATTTCCGATCGTGTTTGTGGCAGGCATGGGCAAGCGGTTCAACACCCAGGATGTGAGGGGCAGCATGATCATCCATCCGGAATGGGGCGTAGGGATCGACGCGGTGGATCTGAAACGGAGGACCAGGATCCCCACCCTTTTGAAAAAGATCATCCAGCGGGAGGTCATGCTGGAAAATCTGGGGGAGGAGCTGCGGGTGCTCTATGTGGCCATGACCCGTGCAAAGGAAAAGCTGATCCTCACCGGGCAGCTTCCGGAAGCGGAAAAGGTGCTGGAAGAAGCTGCCCGGCAGGGGGAAGGAGCCGACCGGGAAGTGGCGCTCCCCTTTTACCGGCTGGCCGGCGCGAGATGCTGTCTGGATTGGGTGCTCCCGGCTGTCTGCGGGAGAGAGGCTCCTATCCGCATCCAGATCCGAAGCAGCCGGGATGCGGCGCTCCTGGACGCGGCCGAGGAAAAAGGAGACATGCTGGCAAGAGATGTGCTGGAGCACTGGGATACCAGCCGGGTCTATGCGCCGGAATTGAAGGCACGCCTGGAGGAGCAGGCCGGATTTTCCTATCCCTATGAGAATGACCGGAAGATGAAAATGAAATTCACGGTGTCGGAGCTGAAAAAACGGGCCTACCTCTCGGAAGAGAGCGGGGAGCAGATTTTTGAGGAGCCGGATGTGATCCCTCTGATTCCCCAATTTCTGCAGGAACAGGAGGAGCTTGCGGGGGCTTCCCGGGGAAGCGCGTATCATAAGCTGCTGGAGCTTCTGGATTTTACGGCAGAATATGAGGAAGAGAGCTTGAAGCAGGTCATCAAAAGGCTCTGTGAGGAAAATAAGCTGTCCGAAGAAATGGCGGCCTGCATCCGGATCCGGGATATCCTTGGATTTCTGCGCTGCGCCTCCGGAGTGCGGATGCACCGGGCTGCCCGGCAGTCCCGGCTTTACAGGGAACAGCCCTTTGTTCTGGGGGTGGACGCGAAAGAGATCTACCCGGAGGAGACCGGCGGGGAAGCAATCCTGATCCAGGGAATCATAGACGTATACTTTGAAGAGGACGGAGAGCTGGTGGTGCTGGACTATAAGACGGACAAGGTAAAAAGGGCCGAGGATCTGCAAGAAAAATACCATGCCCAGTTAGAATATTATGCGGAAGCGCTGGAGCTGTTACTTGGAAAAAAGGTGAAGGAAAAGCTGATTTATTCTTTTACATTAGGAGAAGAGATCCGGGTTTGAAAAACGAAGCGGAAAAGGATTTCGCTGACGATCGGATATGTGCCGCGCGTAAAGAACTGCTAAACAAGTTCTTACGCGCGTTTTGCATAAAAAATATAAAATAATATTGACAAACAATATTATATTGAATATAATATGAAAAAAGAAATAATATAAAGAAAAATGTAATATTATTTGGATTGTGAAGAGTGTATCATCATATGGATTAGCCGTGAAAGTTTATCTCATACTAATCTTAAAAGAGCATTCTCGCAAATCTGGGCACAAAGAGTTTCCGAGAATGCTCTAAGACAGTAAAGAGGTGATTGAATGGTATTTAATACTGGCGCGGCGCTGTTGGACGCGATCGTCCTTGCGGTGGTAACCCGGGAGGCGGAAGGGACCTACGGATATAGGATCACGCAGGACGTGCGCAAGGCGATTGATGTATCAGAATCGACGCTGTATCCCGTTCTGAGGCGGCTGCAGAAGGATGAATGCCTGGAGGTCTACGACAGGCAGTTTGACGGAAGAAACAGACGGTACTATAAGGTGACGGAAAAGGGTGCGGTACAATTGAATCTGTACAAGACAGAATGGAAGAATTATTCTAAAAAGATTTCGGATATATTTGAAGGAGGGATGACTGTATGAGCTATGAGGAATTTATGAAAGAACTGGGAGGACTGCTTGCAGGAGTCCCGGAGGAAGAGAAGGAGGAGGCGCTGCAGTACTATTCGGACTACTTTGCGGATGCGGGCAGGGAGAACGAGAACCAGGTGCTTTCGGAGCTTGGAAGTCCGCGGAAGGTTGCCGAGCTAATTAAGGCCGGCCTGAGAAACGGCGGAATGGACGGCGGAGAGTTTACGGAATACGGATACACGGATGAACGCTTTGCGAAGAAAGATGATCTGATGCGCCGGGAGCCGAAGAAGGAGAAGAAGTCCCAGAACAGGTATTCCTACCAGGGGCAGGAGAAAAGCTCCTATAGCGGGAGCGCATATGGGAAGCCGGAAGGAAGCGACTATTCCTATGGAAACGGAAGCAAGGCGTATGAAAGCGGCGCCGGCGCATATAATAATGGAAAGGATACGTATGGAAATGCATATGGAAACGGGAATCAGGGGAATACTTCCTATCAGCAGAAAGGCGGGCCATGGACGAACCGTGGTCTAAAGATCCTGCTGGTCGTGCTGATCGTCTTTTGCGCGCTGCCGGTGGCATTTCCGGCTGTGATTGCTGTAGCCGCGGTTATTTTCGGGATTGCCGTTGCCGCGATATCCATATTCTTTGCGCTGGTGATCGGCGCCGCGGCAGTCGTGATCGCCGGGATCGTGATCATCTGCGTGGGGCTTTCCAAGCTGATCCTTCTGCCTTCCGCGGCGCTTCTGACAACGGGGATCGGGCTTCTGATCTTTGTGATCGGCCTGGTGGCGGCAGTGGCGGCGGTACGCCTGTGTATGCTGGTCTATCCGGCATTGTTCCGGTTTCTGGTGGGGATCTGCCGGAAGCCATTCCATAGAAAGGCAGGGGTGTAGAAGATGAAAAAACGTTGGAAGGTATTTTGGATCATGTGCATTTCTCTTGGCATCCTGGGGATCGCACTGTGCATTTCCGGATGGCTGCTGGGAGCGACCATGGAAACGGTCCGGAGCGCATTCGGTCTCCGGGATGTGGACGCGCGCTTTTTGGAGGATCATTATGAAAACTCTGTCCGTGAAGACAGAGAGTTTTCCGAAGACTATGATGGGGAAGCAGAGAGTTATGATGACGCAAATGACAGAGAACACACCGCTCCACAGGCGGAACAGCAATTTTCGGATATCCGGGAATTGGAGATTGATGTAACCCGTCTGGACGTGGAGATCTTGGAATGGGACGGCGGAGAAATCCTCGTAGATACCGGTGATATGGAGCAGGATATCCTGGATGATCTGGAGATATCCCACAAGGATGGGGAACTTAAGATTGAACTGAAAAATAAAAAGAAATGGGAAAACCTGGTGTACAGCGTATATGAACCCGAAGGAACCCTGCTCATTCAGATTCCCGCGGGCCAGCGTTTTCGGGAGGCTTCGGTCAAGGTCGGGGAAGGCCGCCTGACAGCCGATCACTTTCAGGCAGAGGAACTCAAGATTGAGGTCGGAGCAGGACAGGTGTATCTGGATTCCTTTACGGCAGACGAACTGGATCTGGAATGCGGCGCCGGAGAAGCCGATCTGTACGGAGATGCCCTGAAAAAGGTGAAGATCGAATGCGGGGTAGGAACCGTCAGATACTCGACAGCGGGAAGCAGGGAGGATTATGATTATGAAGTGGAATGCGGGATCGGCTCCGTGACTGTGGGAGACGATACCTACAGCGGGCTGGGCAGCGAACGCAAGATCAATAACGGCGGAAGCAGAAAGATGGAGATCGAATGCGGCATCGGCGTGGTGGATGTGTCCTTTGACGGCTGACGGCAGCCGGCGGAATGCCTGCCTTTAGATTCAGAACAATGAAAAAGTCAATCGAAGCAGAAGGGAGAAATGAATCATGGATGGAAAGAAATTATATCGTTCAAGGCAGAATCGGATGATCTGCGGAGTGTGCGGAGGCGTGGGAGAATATTTTAATATCGACCCGACGCTGATCCGGCTGGGTGTGGCGCTGGCCGGGGTGTGCAGCTTCGGTACCTGCGGGCTGGCGTATTTTGCTGCGGCAGTGATCATACCGGATGAAATGTAAAACTCAATTACGGCTCACAGTCATATACCCGGGCTGCTGAGAAAAGGCATTCTTTTGTGAATGCCTTTTTACTTTCTGGCAATACTCCTTGTGTACGGCGGGAAACGGCATCAGCGCGGCGCGTAAAGATGCGCGGACCCAGCGTATTATGTTTTATATAAAAGAAGGAGGCTGTCATGTCTGGAAAGAAGAATAAGAAGATCGACTTGAAGAATCTGGAGCCGGAGGAAAAGTTAAAATATGAGATTGCGGAGGAGCTGGGGCTGCTTGACCGGGTCATGCAGGATGGATGGCGTTCCCTGTCCTCCAAGGAAACGGGGCGGATCGGCGGAATGATCACCCGCAGAAAGCGGATGCGGGCAGAGGAAAACGGCGGGAAGGCTTCGGAAGCACAGTAAAGAAACAGAATGAAACGGTAGGATGCCCAGAGGCGCATATCCCGCGGGGAGTTTGCCTGCATGACCGGCAAACTGTTATAAAAGTGTGAAATTAAATCCAGATGGTTGAAAAAAGAGGACATTTTTGATACAATTGTACGAATCGGGGCTTCTGTTCATGGCTTGACAGGCGGCGGACAGTAACGAATCGGGAAAAGAAACGGGTGAGTTGTCATGGAAAACAAGATAGATATCTTTGAGATAGACATCGATGCACTGACTGCGAAGGACACGCTCAAAAGAATCGTACAGTTTATGGAAAGTGAAACGGTCAGCACCGTTGAGATTGTGACCCTGGAACTGCTGGTACAGGGGCAGGATGATCCAAAGTGGCGGGAGAAGATGCAGAAGATGGATCTGGTCCTGCCTGGGGAGAAGGAGATCCTGGAGGCTTCGGAGAAGGCGGCCGGGCTTTCGGAGGGGGCTTCCCAGCTCAACGGACATTTGATGAAGGAGCTGGAAAAGCGGGTATTTTTAAAGATGTTCTTCAAGTATCTCCAGAGGACCCGGAAGAAGGTCTTTCTTCTGGCGGAACAGGAGACGGACTTACTTCTTCTTCTGGAGAAGCTCCGAAGCTGCGCAAAAGGCTTTTTGCCGGCAGGACAGGCCGTACTGCCGGACGGAGGCAGGAAGGACAGTGTGATCAACGAGATCAACGGCGTGGAACCGGACTGCATCCTGTCCGTGCTTGGCTATCCGGAACAGGAGAATTTTATCTCTGAGGCAAAGGCGCTTTTGAATGCGCGTGTCTGGATCGGCTGCAGCCTGTCTCTGCTGCAGGAGGACAGGAAAAAGAAACCTGCCGGGAAGCTGAAAAAGTTTTTATTGAAACGAGCATTCATCCACCTGGTCGATCAACAGAAAAGCAGACACATAAAAGAATAGGAAAAGGGCTGCCGTGAACACCGCGGGCGCCGGCAGGAAAAAAAGGAAAAATCTGTAAATTCGGCAGAATGCATAATTACGATACAACGGCAAAAAATGAATTTTTTGTTAAATATATGGGGGAATGCATAAATATCATGGATTTCCTCTTTATTTTTTGGGCGTTTTGTATTAACATATATACGATATGTGTGTGTTCTTATTTGAAACAGGAGAACGGAATTTGTGAAAAATGCACATGGACAAGTGGAGATGAGCGGAGGAGATAAATTATGATAACGAATCAGGTGCTTCTGAATACGATTGAGGGTTTGAAGAGTATTTCCAGAATTGATTTCTGTGTATTTGACACGGAAGCAAAGGTGCTGGCAAGTACATTTGGCGAGAGTAAAGATTTTGAGGATGCAATTTTATCATTTGGTGCTTCTCCGGCGGACAGCCAGGTGATCCAGGGCTGCCAGTTTTTCAAGATTTTCGACGAGCAGCAGCTGGAATATATCCTGCTGGCAGGCGGGGAGAGCGATGACGCCTATATGGTGGGCAAGATCGCCGCGTTCCAGATCCAGAATCTCCTGGTGGCATATAAAGAGCGGTTTGACAAGGATAATTTTATAAAAAATCTGCTGATGGATAATCTGCTTCTGGTGGACATTTATAACCGCGCCAAAAAATTACATATTGACACAGAAGTAAAACGTGTTATCTTTATTATTGAGACTTCGCACGAGAAGGACAGCGCTGCCCTGGATAATGTGCGCAACCTTCTGGGCGGAAAGGCAAAGGATTTTGTTACGGCTGTGGATGAGAGGAATATCATCGTCGTAAAGGAGCTGTCTGAGAAGGACGGCAGCAGGGAGCTTGCCAGGATGGCAAAGGAAATGCTGACGATCCTGCGGGAGGACAGCGGAGATGAGCAGATGCATATTGCCTACGGTACGGTCGTGAACGATATCAAGGAAGTCTCCAAGTCTTACAAAGAGGCAAAGCTGGCGCTGGATGTGGGTAAGATATTTTATGTGGAGAAGGATATTGTGGCATACAGCAGCCTGGGGATCGGGCGTCTGATCTATCAGCTTCCGCTTCCGCTGTGCAAGATGTTCATAAAAGAGATTTTCGAAGGGAAGTCTCCGGATGAATTTGATGAAGAGACGCTTGCGACGATCAATAAATTTTTTGAGAACAGCCTGAATGTATCAGAGACGTCCAGGCAGCTTTATATCCACAGAAATACTCTGGTTTACCGGCTTGATAAGCTGCAGAAGAGTACAGGGCTGGATCTGCGCGTGTTTGAGGACGCAATTACATTCAAGATCGCGCTGATGGTCGTGAAGTACATGAAGTATATGGAAACACTGGAGTATTAGAAACAGCCGGCGAGGCGGACAAAGTACGTCCGATAAAGTATGGTGTTCAGGAGGAGCATATGATTGAACTAAAGAACGTAACGAAGGAATACACAAAGGGCAATGCCGCCCTCAATGGAGTATCCGTCAAGATTGAAAAGGGTGAATTTGTTTTCATTGTAGGAGACAGCGGATCAGGCAAGTCTACATTGATCCGTCTGATCATGAAGGAACTGGATCCGACAGAGGGGACGATCATCGTCAATGGCCGGAACCTGAACCGAATGAAGCATCGGCACATTGCGAAGTACCGAAGAGGGCTGGGCGTGGTATTCCAGGATTTCCGCCTGTTAAAGGACCGGAATATCTATGAAAATATCGCGTTTGCCCTGCGTGTTACCGAGACGCCGACCAGAGTGATCAAAAAGAAGGTTCCTGCCGCACTTTCACTGGTAGGGCTTGCCCAGAAGTACAAATCCCATCCCAAGGAATTATCGGGCGGGGAGCAGCAGCGTGTGGCGATCGCGAGGGCGATCGTGAACGAGCCGGCGATCCTGCTGGCCGATGAGCCGACTGGTAACCTGGATCCGACCAATTCCTGGGAGATCATGAGCCTTCTGAAGGAGGCCAATGAGAGGGGGACTACGGTTCTTGTGGTAACACATAACCAGGAGATCGTTAACGAGATGAATGAACGGGTGATCACCATGAAGCATGGCGTGATCGTCAGTGATGAACAAAAAGGTGGGTATATAGATGAGGATTAGTACGATAGGATATGTGATAAAACAAGGGGTTAAGAATATCGGAAGGAACATGATGTTTTCACTCGCGTCTATTGCCACGATGTCTGCTTGTATTTTTTTGTTTGGACTGTTTTTTTCGATATTATTCAACTTTCAGTATATTATCAAGAGCGCGGAAGAAGGGGTAGCGATCACCGTATTCTTTGAAGACGGCATTACCCAGGCGCAGATTGACAATATCGGACAGGCGTTGAGAGGGAGAGACGATGTGTCCGACGTGAAGTATGTATCTGCGGATGATGCGTGGGAAGAGTTCAGAACCAAGTATTTCGGAGAGAATGAGGAACTTGCGGACGGCTTCCGCAATGACAATCCTCTGGCAAATTCCAGCAACTACGAGGTTTATATGAAGACGCTGGATGACGACAAGGATATCACCCTGATGGGCGGCGGCAAATCGCTTTCCTCTACCCAGCAGGATCTGGTAAGGTTCGCGGGAAGCCTGGACGGAGTACGAAGCGTGAAGAAGTCCGACCTGGTTGCGAATATGCTCTCCAGTGTGAATGTGCTGGTGGCGTACATTTCCGTCGCGATTATCCTGCTGCTGTTCGGAGTTTCCATTTTCCTGATCAGCAACACGGTTGCCATGGGTATCACGGTTCGGAAGGAAGAGATCGCGATCATGAAATATATCGGCGCCAAGGACTTCGTGGTCCGTTCCCCGTTCGTGATCGAAGGTCTGATCATCGGACTGGTAGGAGCGGTGCTGCCGCTTGCGCTTCTGTATGTGCTTTATGGAAGGGCAGTTGCATATATTATGGAGAAGTTCAGTATATTGACGAATATTATCGACTTCCTCCCTGTGATCACCGTATACCGCTATCTGCTGCCCATCGGACTGGGGCTCGGAGTAGGAATCGGTTTCCTTGGAAGTTACTTTACCGTACGCAAGCATCTGAAGGTCTGAAGTTACGATTCATGGTGCCACGCAGCCACGCGGCGAGCGCGCGGCACTGTGGTTACTGCTCACACGGTGTCGTGCGCTTGCTGCGCGGCATCCGGCCAATTCAGTGATGGGGCGGACATCCAGTCCCACGCCGGCAGGCGACTTTTCAATGGGCTGTATGCGTTACAGTTTGCGGCCGGTCAGGCCGTGAACCGTAACCACTGTGTGATCTCAAAAGATGTAAATGATAAGGTGGGTTGTATGAAAAAATGTAAGAGGAGTATAATAAGTGGGGTACTTGCAGTCGCGCTGTGCATGGGACCAGTGACAAATGTACATGCGACTACGATTGAAGAAGCACAGGAAAAGGCGGATCAGCTTGATGAAGAGAAGGAAGCTGCGGAGGCAGAGAAGAATGCGCTGACGGAACAGTTGAATCAGATCATCGGGGAGATGAACGTGGCGCAGGAAAAGCTGGCGCAAAAGCAGGAAGAGATCAGGCAGGCCGAGGATGATCTTGTGAAGGCGAAGGTAGATGAAAATACACAATACCAAAGCATGAAAAAACGTATTCGTTTCATGTATGAGGTGGGAAATACCCAGTTCATTGAGGTCTTGCTGAACAGCCAGAATATGGGGGAATTTCTGAATAATGTGGAGTATGTCAACCAGCTTTCCGAATACGACAGGGATAAGCTGGTGGATTTCCAGAATATATGCAGAGAAGTCGAAGAAAAGGAAAAGGCCCTGCAGGAAGAATACGTGGTCCTGAGAAATCTTCAGGATGCCCTGATCGCAAAGCAGGCAGAAGTTGAGCAGTTACTGGAAGATAAGAATCTGCAGATTGCGGACCTGGAAGGACAGATCGGTGAAAACGCGGCCCTTCTGGAGGAATTGATCCGGCAGGCGGAGGAAGAGAAGAGGAAGCAAGAGGAACAGGCAGCGGCGGCCGCGGCTGCAGCGGCCGCGGCGAAGGCAGCAGAAGAAGCGGCGGCAGCGGCGGCTGCGGCGGGTTTGGGCGGAGGAAGCACCTACATTCCGAGCACTGATGTTGTGATAAGCGGAAACGGGCAGCTTACGAATCCATGTCCCAGCGGATCCGTTTCCAGTACCTTCGGATACCGGACATTCGACAACTCCTTCCACAACGGACTGGATCTTGCGGCGTCAAGCGGGGCGCCTACATATGCGGCTGATTCGGGAACCGTGCTGATTGCGGGATGGAGCGACAGCGCAGGAAACTGGGTCGTCATAGATCACGGCAATGGAATGGTGACAAAGTATATGCATCATTCCGCGCTGGCAGTGACTGCCGGGCAGTCGGTGAGCAAGGGACAGCAGGTCGGATATGTGGGTTCTACCGGGTATTCCAGCGGTCCGCACCTCCATTTTCAGGTGGAGATGAACGGATCCCCTGTAAACCCGCAGATATATTTGTAAAATTATTCCAGATGCGCGGGCGGAAAGAATTGAAAATGATTTCAAACGGCGGACAGGACTGTGTTCTGCTGCTTTGATCACAGCAAAAAGACATGGAGCGGAGAATGAACGAAAAGTATAGATTTTTAAAAGGGGCGCTGTGCGGCGCCCTTGCTATGTTATGTATTATGACGGCCGTAAGCGGGATTAAAAAGACGGTGGTCAGCGCTGTGCCCCAGCTCTCGGTGATGAAGGAGGAGAGCGGGGACGGGAAGTTTTCGGAGGAAAAGCTGAAACGGATCCGGGCAGTGATCGACAGTGTCTATCTCCGGGAGGACGAGATTGATGAAGCGGCCCTTACGGAGGGCATGTATGAAGGATATGTGCGCGCCCTGGGAGATCCGTATTCCGTCTATTTTACGGAAGAGGAGGCTAAGGAACTGGTACAGGGAATCTCCGGGGAATACTCGGGGGTCGGAGCAGTGCTTTCCCAGAGCTATGAGACAAAAGCAGTGACGATTACCAATGTGTTCCGGGATTCTCCGGCGGAAAAGGCCGGCGTCAAGTCCGGTGATATTCTCTATCAGGTGGATGAGCATGAGATCACGGATGAAGACCTGAATCAGGTGGTCGCCTGGATCAAAGGGGAGGAGGGAACCGAAGTGACCCTCCATGTGATCCGGGATTCCGAAGAACTGGAACTGATCGCGGTACGCGGTATTGTGGAAGCGCAGACCGTGGAGTATGAGATGAAAGATTCCCAGGTAGGATATATCCGGGTGACGGAATTTGACAAGGTTACTCTTGAGCAGTTCCGTGAGGCGCTGGATGAATTGGACAGTCAGGGAATGCAGGGACTGGTGATTGATCTGCGGAGCAATCCCGGAGGGGATCTGGATACGGTTCTGGATATGCTGAGGCTGATCCTTCCGAAGGGGACCATCGTGTCCACGGAGGATAGAGAGGGCGAGGCCGAGGAGTATATCTGTGACGGCAAGCAGGAATTTCAACGTCCGCTGGCTGTCCTGGTGAACGGATACAGTGCCAGCGCGTCTGAGATCTTCTCGGGTGCGGTACAGGATTATAAAAAAGGGAAGATCGTAGGGACGACCACTTACGGAAAAGGGGTGGTCCAGGAGGTCATCAGTCTTTTGGACGGATCCTATATCAAGCTCACTACGTCCGAGTATTTTCTGCCTTCCGGGAGAAGCATCAACGAAGTGGGGATCGTCCCGGATGTGGAAGTAGAATATGAGCGGGACGAGGAGAATGAGGATGCGGATAACCAGCTCGACAAGGCTCTGGAAGTGGTCCGAAAGGAGCTGGAATGAGATATTTTCAGATGTGCGGCTTCATTAGCGGGCATAAGAGTGTGACAGCACGGCTTTTTCGAATGAATGAGCTAGTTGGAAATTTCGAAAAAAAGACCTTGCAAAGGAGAAAAGATTGTGCTATCATTGAAAAATAATTTTAGCGCAATGAAGTGCGAAATTAGCAAAGGCAGAGAACAAGACTCTGATCATCAGAACCTGACAGGAAAGCGGCGTCACCGACTGAGAGCGCCAGACAGGGAAGACGGTCAGGAGCTGCCGCGGATGAGATTGATTCCGGCGGCTCCGTAAGGGAACACTTGGGAGCTGACCGGCTGAAGGAAGAGTAGGCCGGTACGCGGGGCAGGCGTTATATGCATTGTTGAGAGGGATAGTTCTGAGCTGCAAGGGGGCAGGCAGGACTGTTCAATGCGGGTGGTACCGCGGATTTTATATCGAAATAAATTCCGTCCCGGGATGCGCAGATGGCATCCCGGGACTTTTTGCGTGATCCGTAGCAGGAATGAAAGGAGAGAAAGAGCATGGAATTTGTAACCGGAGTCAAAGAAAAAGAAACATTGGAATTGCGTGAATTGCTGGCAGAAGATATGGCAGGGAAAACTGTAAAGGTGAACGGCGCCATCCATACGATCCGTGACATGGGCAATGTGGCTTTTATCATCCTCAGAAAACGGGAGGGGCTTGTACAGTGTGTATCAGATGAAGAAATTACAAACTTTTTCTTGAAAGATTTGAAAGAAGCGGCTACAGTAGAGGTAACAGGAACATTGATCAGTTCAGAGAAAGCGCCCCATGGAATCGAGATCCGGATTTCGGCCGTGGAGGTCTTAAGCGAACCGGCGGAGCCGATGCCGCTGGCAATCGGGAAATGGAAGCTGTCTACCTCATTGGAGGCAAAACTGAACTACCGCCCCATTGCCCTGAGAAACCTCAGGGAGCGTGCCAAGTTCAAGCTCCAGGAGGGAATTGTAAGAGGATTCCGAGATTTCCTCTACGGAGAAGGATTTACGGAGATCCACACGCCGAAGATCGGGGCAAAGAGCGCGGAAGGCGGGGCCAATGTGTTTAAGCTGGATTATTTCCACAGGCCGGCGATCCTTCAGCAGAGCCCTCAGTTCTACAAGCAGATGATGGTGGGGGTCTATGACCGGGTATTCGAGACAGCGCCGGTATTCCGTGCGGAAAAGCACAACACGAAACGGCATTTGAATGAATATACCAGCCTGGACTTTGAGATGGGCTACATCGACGGGTTCGAAGAGATCATGGCCATGGAAACCGGATTCCTGCAGTATACCATGAAGCTTTTGAAGCAGGAGTATGCGGGGGAATTAAAGCTTCTGGACGTGGAACTGCCGGGGACGGACCGGATTCCGGCTGTGAGGTTTGACGAGATCAAGCGTCTGGTGTCCGAAAAATATGACCGGAGGATAAAGAATCCGTTCGATCTGGAGCCGGAAGAGGAAAGCCTGATCAGCCGCTACGCAAAAGAAGAGTGGGATGCGGATTTTGTGTTCGTGACACATTATCCGTCAAAAAAGCGTCCGTTCTATGCAATGGATGATCCGGAGAATCCCACCTTTACACTGAGCTTTGATCTGTTGTTCCGGGGAATGGAGATCACCACCGGAGGCCAGAGGATCCATGATTACAGCAGGCTGCTGGAAAAGATGGAAGCCAGGGGGATGACCGGGGAAGGCATGGAGCAGTATCTGAGCGCCTTCAAGCACGGGATGCCTCCCCATGGCGGACTGGGAATCGGTATGGAGCGTCTGACCATGAAACTGATGGATGAGGACAATGTGCGGGAGACGACATTGTTCCCGAGAGACTTGAGCAGACTGGAACCGTAAAGGATTCGGCGGCATATCCGGATGCAGCCCCTGAGGAGGCTTCTGCTCGGAAAGCGAAGGTGAGGAAGAATGGCAAAGAAAAATGAATGCTATTTGTGCGGGGGTAAGCTGTGCGACGGATACTGTCCTGACTGCGGACTGGATAATACAAAGATCCGAAAGAAGCATTATCATCTGAATGAAAGCTATGCGGTAGAGAGCATGAACGGGGATGAAAGCCAGGCCACGGATCCATGTGATCATAAAGCCGGTCAGGACACTTGGGATAAGAGCAGTTTCGATACGGAGAAAAAGGACAATAAGAAAGACATTTCGCGGCAGGGAAAGGGAAGCCCTGGGCAAAAATACAGCTATCAGTTTGCGAATAAAAAGTTCAGGAATACAGGCGGGAATAAGGCGCAGAGGAAACTGACATCCGGAAGAGCCAAGGTGGGAGTGACGCTGTTCCTGCTGGCGCTTTTTGTGATCAAGGTGGGCAAAAATTATTTCGATGAAAATGGCCGGCATTTTGGAGGCCTGGGAGAACCGGAATATGTGGGACCCTATGAATACGTGGAGCGAGAGCTGTCCGAGACGGGGGAGCACTATGAGACAGAGCTTGGCCAGGGGGAATACCTGGTAGGAGTCCATCTGCCGGAGGGAAGTTTTACCGCAGAGCTTCTGGACGGCAGAGGCGGGCTGAGCCTGGAGGATATGGAAAACGGAATCTATATCTGGCAGGCTTTCGGAACCCAGGCAGAGTATGACGAGCTGCAGGTTTTGGAGGATGTCCGCCTTTATAAGGGGGCACATGTTACGATTAAGGACGCCATGCTCCTGAGAATGACTACGGAAAACGGACAGACAGAAGATATGGAGTTTGTGGAGAACCCGATGACGGAATCCGTTTCCCTTGAAAAGGATGAAACCCTGGAAGCAGGAGAAGGCATTGTCCCGGGAGTGTATGATCTTCATGCGGTAACTTCTGAGGAAGCCGACTGGGGGACCCTTCGGTGCAGAATATCGGACGATGCCTATGAGGACGGGTATTATGAAGTGTCGTACTGGCTGAGCGGGGAAGAAATGGACGATACTTACCGGAATCTGTATCTGAAGGAAGACATGGAGATCACGGCGGAGGACATTTCGTTCGAGCTGACGCCCAGCGAGGTGATCGGGACCGGAGACTACGAAGAATATTATCAATACTATTAATGCAATTAGATATATCACAAAGAAGAGGTGTATATATGGCGAATCAAATATCTGACGAAACGATGGAGTATGTGGGGATTCTGGCGAAGCTGGAATTGTCCGGGGAGGAAAAAGAGGCCGCAAAGGCGGATATGGAAAAGATGCTGGACTATATCGATACATTGAATGAGCTGGATACTTCGGCGGTGGAGCCCATGTCCCATGTATTTCCGGTCTGCAATGTGTTCCGGGAGGATGTGGTCACCAACGGCGATAATAAGGAGCAGACGCTGGCGAACGCGCCTCTCAGGAAAGAGGACAGCTTCGAAGTGCCGAAGACAATCGGATGATTCGGAAGGCAGTCTGCAAAGGCTGGTTTGTACTAAAACATAAAGGGCGGTGAAGGCAATGGATTTATTACACCTGACAGCGATAGAGCTGGGCAGAAAGATTAAAACCCGGGAAGTGTCCGTGACGGAGGCCGTGAAAGCGGTTTTGGAGCAGGCAAAGGAAATGGAACCGGAGATCAACAGCTATGTAACACTAGATGAGGCGGGAGCGCTGATGCAGGCAGAGGCGGTACAGAAGCGGATCGACAGCGGAGAATTGACCGGGCCTCTGGCGGGCGTTCCGGCGGCTGTCAAAGACAACATGTGTATCGAAGGGAAGCTGACTACATGCAGTTCAAAAATCCTTTCCAATTTTCATCCTGCATTTACGGCGGAGGCAGTCAAGAATCTGCAGAAAGCCGGGGCGGTGATCGTCGGAAAGACCAATATGGATGAATTTGCCATGGGGAGCACGACGGAGACTTCCTACTATGGGCCGACGAAAAATCCTCATAATCTGATGCATGTGCCGGGGGGCTCCTCAGGAGGCTCCTGTGCGGCGGTGGCGGCTCAGGAATGCTGGTACGCGCTGGGGTCTGACACAGGCGGTTCCATCCGGCAGCCCAGTTCCTTCTGCGGAGTGGTAGGATTGAAACCAACCTACGGCACGGTTTCACGTTACGGGCTGATCGCATACGGCTCCTCCCTGGATCAGATCGGGCCGGTGGCAAGGGATGTATCGGACTGCGCGGCCGTCCTGGAGGCTATTGCGTCTCATGACGAGAAGGACAGCACCTCCATACAGCGGAAGGATTATGATTTTACCTCTGCGCTGGCGCGCGACGTGAAGGGAATGAAGATCGGGATTCCCAGGGATTATATGCGGGAAGGGCTGAATCCGGAGGTGGCTGATGCTGTCTGGAAAGCGGCCAGGGTATTGGAGGAACAGGGGGCCGTGATTGAGGAATTTGATCTGAGCCTGGTAAAATACGCGATCCCGGCATATTATGTGATCGCGTCCGCAGAGGCCAGCTCAAACCTGGAGCGCTTTGACGGTGTCAAATACGGCTACCGCGCGGCGGACTATGAGGGACTTCACAATATGTATAAAAAGACCCGTTCCGAAGGCTTTGGAGCGGAGGTGAAACGCCGGATCATGCTGGGCTCCTTTGTGCTCAGCTCCGGATATTATGATGCATATTATCTGAAAGCGCTGTGTGTCAAGGCGCTGATCAAACAGGCATTTGACAGGGCGTTTGAAAGCTATGATCTGATCCTGGGACCGGCGGCGCCCACTACGGCGCCGGAGCTGGGAAAGAGCCTGCAGGATCCTCTGAAAATGTACTTGGGGGATATCTATACGATTTCTGTAAATCTGGCGGGACTGCCGGGGATGAGCGTCCCGATTGGGAGGGACCGTAAAGGGCTTCCTGTAGGCATGCAGCTGATCGGGAACAGCTTTCAGGAGAAAACGCTGATCCGGGCGGCATATACCTACGAATGTGCGACAGAGAAGCAATTCGAGGTGTCGGCGGATGTGAGGGCAGGAGCAGGAATGGCTGCCGGCCAGGCCGGAGATTGCGGCAGAGCCTGCAGGCAGACCGGAGACCCCGGGGACTCGGCATTTCAGGCAAAATCAGAGATGCCGGATGTACAGGCAAAATCAGGAAGGGAGGCGTAAGCGGGATGGCAAAACAGTATGAGACAGTGATCGGGCTTGAAGTCCATGTGGAGCTGGCTACCAGGACAAAGATTTTCTGCGGATGCAGTACGGCTTTCGGGGCCGCGCCCAATACCCATACCTGCCCGGTATGCACCGGTATGCCGGGTTCCCTTCCGGTTCTCAATAGACAGGTGGTAGAATATGCCATGGCGATCGGGCTTGCCACAAACTGCAGGATCACCCGGGTATGTAAGTTTGACCGGAAAAACTATTTTTACCCGGATAATCCCCAGAACTACCAGATCTCCCAGCTCTATCTCCCCATTGCCAGAGACGGCTATGTGGAGATTGAAGCGGGAGATACGAAAAAGAAGGTGCGGATCCATGAGATGCACATGGAGGAGGATGCGGGGAAGCTGATCCACGACGAATGGGATGATACCTCTCTGGTGGATTATAACCGGAGCGGTGTGCCCCTGGTAGAGATCGTGTCGGAGCCGGATATGCGTTCTGCGGAAGAGGTCATCGCATACCTGGAGAAGCTCCGCCAGATTATCCAGTATCTGGGGGCGTCAGACTGCAAGCTCCAGGAGGGTTCCATGCGCGCGGATGTGAACCTGTCCGTGCGGGAAGCGGGAAGTTCTCAGTTCGGAACCCGGACGGAGATGAAGAATCTGAACTCCTTCAAGGCAATCTCCCATGCGATCGAAGGAGAGCGGGAGCGGCAGATCGAGCTTCTGGAGGAAGGAAAGGCTGTGATCCAGGAGACCCGCCGCTGGGATGACAATAAGGAAAGCTCCTATGCCATGCGCTCCAAGGAGGATGCCCAGGATTACAGGTACTTTCCAGAGCCGGATCTGGTGCCCATTGTGATCAGCGATGAATGGATCGAAGCGGTGAAAAGCCGCCAGCCGGAGCTGCGCGCGGAGAAGCTGGAACGGTATAAAAAAGAATTCGACATTCCCCGGTATGATGCGGAGATCATTACGGAATCCAAGAGCATGGCGGATCTGTTTGAAGCAGCCACCTCAATCTGCAAAAAGCCGAAAAAGGTCTCTAACTGGCTGATGGTGGAAACCATGCGGCTGATGAAGGAACATGGGATGGAGCCGGAGGATCTGAAATTTTCTCCGGAAAACCTGGCGAAGCTGATCAATCTGGCTGATGCGGGGGTGGTCAATAGCTCCGTGGCGAAAGAGGTATTCGAGAAGGTCTTTTCGGAGGATGTGGATCCGGAGCAGTACGTGGAGGAGCATGGGCTGAAAACGGTCCATGACGAGGGCGCTCTGAAAGCGGTGCTGGAACAGGTGATCGCGGACAATCCGCAGGCGGTCTCGGATTACAGAGGCGGAAAGGAAAAGGCTCTGGGCGCTCTGGTCGGACAGACAATGAAGGCGATGAAAGGAAAGGCCAATCCCGGTATGGTGAATCAGATGCTTCGGGAAATGCTGGGATAAAACAAGGCTATTTTGATAATGAAATAAGGACTTTACACTCAAAATCCCCTTTGATATAATGAGGATATCTCGTACACGATTTCTATTCTTAAAAGGGAGGTGTTACTATGGGTATGACGAATAAGCAATTTCAGGGATTTATCAGGCTTGCGTTAGCTCAGATCGAAAGGGCTTTAAGTGCTACGCCGGATAATAAAGAATTGCAGGAATTAAAGGCGATTTTCCAGCTTATGCTGGAGGACGGAGACTGAACGTTCAGCTTTATATAGTTTTTATATTTACTTTATGAATTTATTAGCACTCACTTCAAAAGAGTGCTAATTTTATGTTGACTTTTTAAAATTCCTGTATTAGAATATCATCTAGGTCAAGAAAAAGGACACAGGTTCACAAGGTATATGTCGAATCATAAAGATCATAGAAAAGGAGTGTTTTACATGGGAACAAAAAAAGGCAATTTATCCATTGACAGTGAGAATATATTTCCAATAATCAAGAAGTGGGTGTATTCTGACCATGATATTTTTATGAGAGAGCTGATCTCCAATGGATGTGACGCCATCACGAAACTGAAAAAGCTGGATATGATGGGCGAATATGAGATGCCGGAGGATTACAAGGCGAAGATCCAGGTGATCGTCAACCCGGAAGAGAAGACATTAAAGTTCATTGACAACGGTCTTGGAATGACCGCGGATGAAGTAGAAGAGTATATTACGCAGATCGCGTTCTCCGGAGCGACCCAGTTCCTGGAGAAGTATAAGGATAAGACGACGGAAGATGAGATGATCGGACACTTCGGACTGGGATTCTATTCCGCGTTCATGGTTGCCGATGAGGTACACATTGATTCCCTGTCCTACCGTAAGGATGCCGTACCGGTACACTGGGTCAGCAACGGCGGCACAGAGTATGAGATGCAGGACGGCAGCAAGCAGGAGGTGGGGACGGAGATCACCCTGTTCTTGAATGATGACAGCCTGGAATTTGCCAATGAATACCGCGCAAGAGAAGTGCTGGAAAAGTACTGTTCCTTCATGCCGGTGGAGATCTTCCTGTCCAAGGCGAATGCGGAGACGGAGTATGAGACTATCGACGAGGCGGACGTGCTGGAGACAGACGAAGTGGTAGAGCATATCACGGAGGAGCCGAAGGAAGGCGAAGAGGGCGAGCCGAAGAAGAAGGCGAAGATCGTGAAGCGTCCGGTTTCCCTCAGTGATACCCATCCGCTGTGGGGCAAGAACCCAAGCGACTGTACGAAGGAAGAATATATTGAATTTTACCGCAAGGTATTTTTGGATTATAAGGAGCCGTTGTTCTGGATCCACCTGAATATGGACTATCCGTTTAATTTGAAGGGAATCCTGTATTTCCCGAAGATCAATACGGAATACGATTCCATCGAAGGAACCATCAAGCTGTACAACAACCAGGTATTTATCGCAGACAATATCAAGGAAGTGATCCCGGAATTTCTGATGGTATTAAAGGGCGTTATCGACTGTCCGGACCTGCCGCTGAACGTATCCAGAAGCGCGCTGCAGAACGACGGCTTTGTGAATAAGGTTGCGGACTATATTTCCAAGAAGGTTGCGGACAAGCTGAACGGCATGTTCAAGACCGACAAGGAAAACTACGAGAAGTACTGGGATGATATCAGCCCCTTCATCAAGTTCGGCTGCTTAAAGGATGAGAAGTTCGGAGACAAGATCAAGGGCTCGATCCTCTATAAGAACCTGGAGCATAAGTACCTGACTCTGGAAGAATATATTGAGAATGCGAAGAAGGCTGCCGGGGAAGAGGACAATGTAGAGGTTGTGGAGAATCCGGAGACCGTAGAAGCAGAGACAACGGCAGACGAGGAAGCGAAGGCAGAGGCCGGTTCTGACGATGCCGCAGACAGCAAAGCAGAAGCCTCTTCCAACGAGACAGAGGACAGCAAAGCGGAATCCGTAGAAGCAGAGGTCGTGGAAGATTCCGATGGAGAAGAGAAAAAAAAAGAGCCTCTCAATGTCTACTATGTGACGGACGAACAGCAGCAGAGCCAGTATATCAAGATGTTCAAGGAACAGGGACAGGATGCGGTGATCCTGACGCACAACATTGATTCCGCGTTTATCACCTATCTGGAGCAGCGCAATGAGGACGTAAGGTTCCAGAGGATCGATGCGGAGGTGCATGATTCCCTGAAGGATGAAGTGGACGAGGGCGACAAGGAAGAATTCCAGAAGCTTTCCGATGAACTGGTAGAGCTGTTCCGCAAGGAGCTGAACAATGAAAAGCTGGAAGTGAAGGTAGAGAAGCTTAAGGACGAAAGCATTGCTTCCATGGCAGTCCTTTCCGAGCAGTCCAGGCGTATGGAAGAAATGATGCGCATGTACAGCATGGGCGGCGGCATGGATATGGGACTCGGCGGACAGGCGACGCTGGTACTGAACGCAAACCATCCGCTGGTGAAGTTTGTGACAGAGAACAAGGAGGATACACATACCTCCATGATCTGCAAGCAGCTTTACGACCTGGCGATGATCGCCCATAAGCCGCTGAACCCGGAAGAAATGACAGCGTTTGTGCAGAGAAGCAACGAGATTATGATGCTGCTGACAAAATAAACATTTATGATACAGAAAAAATCTGTTTCAATGGATATAGAAAAAAGGCAGCTTGGAGGATGATTTATTTCATTCTGAATGGCTAAATAAGAAAAAACAGACTATCTGAAAAGATTAGTCTGTTTTTTTGTGGGATTTAGAAAAAGATATCCGCCTTCTTGTCGCTCTGACAGACTTTGTTCAGCTTCCCGGTCAGCAGCTTCATTTTTGTTGAGCTGACATAACGGGCCTTCTGCTTACAGCTTCGGAGGCATTTCTGGCAGCTGATACATTTCTTTTTGTTTGTCTTTTTCGGATCCTTGGTGTCTATGGCCCCTGCCGGGCAGCTCTTGGCGCAGGCGCCGCACTCCGTACACATGGTAACATCAACCTTTGGAGTCAGTGATGCCGCGCCGGCCTTCCGATAGGGGGTATTGCCCGGAACTGAGATATTGAATGGCTCAAAAGAAGATTCGGTGTGGATTCGGCGGCTCAGCTGCTTGCCGAAATCTGCGATCTCTTTCAGATCCTGCTTGTTGGGACGGCCGAGACCAATGGAGCGGACAATGGAGTGCTCGGTGGGAAACGCGGCTGCGCCGATCACCTTGAAGCCCCGGCTTTCTACTTCATTTTTCAGTTCCAGCAGCGCATCCTCGTATTCCCGGCAGCCGTAGGTGGCGATCAGAGCCGCCGGCGTTCCTTGCCCGGACAGAGCTTCGAAATATTCCAGGAAGACGGCAGGCACGCGGCCCGCATAGACTGGGATCCCGAAGAGCACAAGATCATTGCTCTTAAATTTCAGGGAAGGCTTCTTTTCCTTATGTACCGTCAGGTCGTAGGAGACGGATTTGAGGTCGATATTTGCCGCTGCCTCCATAATGACCTTCCGGGTGGTTCCTGTGGGGCTGAAATAAACCAGCTTTAATTCGTTCATCTTCATAAGTAAAAACTCCTTTATCCATTTTGCATTAAAATTAATTATAACACGGAACGATTGAATTTGCATTGGAATCCTGAGAGATTTCCTTAAAAACTCCTGAAAGTTGTTACAGGTTACACCTTGACCAGGCGTGCCCTGTAACTCAGGCCGTCATTTAAAATTGCCTACGGCAATGGACGGCCTGAATCCCAGCTTTTATGTGCATCCTCCTGACCAATCAGCGTAGTGATTGGTCAGTGTGTGACATGTAACTGAAAGTTACAGTTCACGGCCTAACCGGCCGCAAACTGTAACGCATCCAGCCCATTAAAAAGTCGCCTGACAGCGAGGGGCTGGATGCCTGAAGCCGCAGCTTTATTGGCCGGATGCCTTGCAGCGGTGTGTAAGGCACCGTGAACAGTAACTCCTGAAATTCAATTTGAATAAATTTACTGTGTATATCTTTAAAAATGAATGGAAGTGATGTATAATACTAAAAAGTTTATGTGGATTCGGGAAGGGATATGTTTGATGGGCGATATATACAGGCAATATTTAGCGGCGTTTGAATTTTCGGAGGAGGAAGCGGAGGAAAACCTTCCTTTTTGGAAACATGTGTGTGATCTACTCAATGTTTCAGAGGAGGATGTGCGTTATTCATTGGAACAATGGATTCCGCAATACTGGGACATCTCTCTTCAGGGTGTCAGAAAGTGTATCGGGGCCTATATCCGAGAGCTGATCCAGTTTTCCAGGCTGGCGGAGTTCAAGGAAGGGGGGGATCGGATCATATACTGCAACCTGCCTGTGCATCCAGCAGCAGTTTATGCAAATAAGGTGGCAGGCGGAGATCGAATCCATATCTCACAGCCCGACTTTCTTCTGATCTCTGTGATCCGGGTATTATTTGGAAAGACAGAATTGATGCAGGGAAAGGATTTTTCCTGTCTGAATAAGAACGGGCAGCATTGCGGAAAAAACCGGATGAGGATCAATGCCCAGTGTGAGGGGATCATTGCGGCACCGACCGTTGAATGGAATTGGGGGATGCTCTGCAATGAAGGTCCCAAAACAGACGAGTATATGAAGTGTCTGAACATGGAGTCGGAAGGACATTCCGTAGTCACTATCATGCCTCATGATGTGAAAATGGGAGTCCGGGAAGCGCTGGATGACAAAAGGGTCGCATATCTGTCTGAGCGGATAGCATTTGCACAAAAAGAGATTTCGGGTTATACTGGTATTGTTGTGAATCAGCAGCATATTCTAAAAGCAGAGGAGCTCTATCAGGAATATGTATCAAAGCTGGAGGAAATGACCCGGCTGATCTACGAGGCTGATCCGCAGCCGGTTTCCTGCAATGAGTTTACGCTGTTCAGCTCCATACAGCATACGCCGTTTGATACGGGGTGGACGTATTTTCTGGAAGCCATTGATGTATTCCTTGAAGAGCTGCGGGAGCGGATCAGGAGAAAGCAAGGACGGCTTCCGGCAGGAGCGCCGAAGTTTGCATGCTTTTTTACGCCGTATTGCATCCCGTGGGTGGGACAGGTTTTTGAAAGTCAGGGGATCAATATTGCATATGACATGTACTTTGCAACCTCATCGATCCAGAAGCAGTGGGAAGATGATTCGGATATTTACAGGATCATGGCAAAGCAGTGGCTGTCCCATCCGTCATCGGTCAATTCCGGAGATGAGGCGAACATGGTGATCCGCATTTTGAATGAAAAACCGGTGGACGGCGTATTGTACGGCTTTTTCTCTTTTGACTGCTGGATAGAGGGTATGCATAAGACTACGATTCAGATCATCGAGGAGAGTACGGAAATTCCGCACTATTATCTGGAAGGAAATTTCTGGAATGACGCAACATTTACAAAGGAGGACAGACTGTCTCGAATTCAGAATATCTCCTACCATACAAGAATTCGTCAGATGGTAAGGGCAGACTATGGGAAGAAATAAGGTTCTGTATGACAAACAGCAGATTATAGATATTGCAGTCATGATTGTGGAAGAGGAGGGGATCGAAGTGCTGTCCGCACGCCGGATCGCTTCCGAGCTTGGGGTTTCCTCCATGACCATGTATAATTATGTGAGCAATATTGATGAAGTGAAGCGTGAACTGATGATCCGGGGATACAATGAACTGTTTCACAATATTATACAGAAGCTGGCTCTGAAAGAGAAAAAGGACAGAAGCGGTGTGGCCGCATTTATTAAGATTTACGCAGAGCAGTTTTACGAATACGGAGAAAAACACAGAAATTTAATGAAGTTTATGCTGGGAGAAGGGTATACGAAGTTTTATGCGGACGCAGAGCTCCGGCTGTTTGTCAATCCGCTCCAGTCTTATTATAAGTACAGTAAAGAACGGGACTACAAGCTAGCATGTAGGATCTGTGAGGATATGCTGTACAGCGAGCTGAAAAAATATATCAACGGAATCAATCCTCTGTCCAAGGAAGAGTTCTTATATCAGGTCGAGTTTTGCGTGGAGCGTGTATTCGGCTGCAGGCAGTAAAAGACGAAAAAGAGAATATTTGGTTTTGTGCAATATACACAAAAAATAAAAAGAACATGTGTGGCTGATTGACAAAAAGTGCAATACATGTTATTTTTATACTATAAAATTTACGATGTAAATAAATGAGCGCACAGAGGTGTGCTTCTATTTTACAGAATTATTTACGATGTAAATATATGGGAAAGGAGAACAGTATGCTGTACGCAGGAGTTGATATAGGGTCTACCACTTCAAAGGCCGCTCTTGTAGATGAGGATGGCCGGGAAGTGATGTTTACCACGATCATGACGGAGTTCAACCGCAATGCAAGCGGGGAGAAGGTCCTGCAGGACGTATTGGAGAAGGCGGACGCTTCCATAGAGGACGTTGCGTATATCGTGTCCACCGGCTATGGAAGAAAAGCATTTGAGCGGGCGGATAAAAATATTCCTGAGATCATTGCGCATGCGGTGGGAACCGAGTATGTATATCCCGGCGCCAGGACGATCATAGATATTGGCGGACAGGACAGCAAGGTCATTGAATTGGACGCGGGCGGCAATGTGGATAAGTTCGGGATGAATGACAAGTGCGCGGCCGGAACGGGACGATTTTTTGAAGTGCTGACACATCGGCTGCTGGGGGTAGAGATGGAGGAGCTTTCCGATCTGATCCTGAAGGCAACAAAGCCGGTGGAGATCAGCAGTATGTGTACCATTTTCGCAGAGTCGGAGATCATATCTCATCTGTCCCAGAATATTCCGGTTGAGGATATTGCGGCCGGAACGGGGATGTCTATTGCAAGAAGGATCATTGCTCAGGGCAAGGCGGCGAGAATCTCATTTCTGGAGCCCATCGTTTTTTCCGGCGGAGTCGCAAATAATAAGGGGATAGAGCGGATCTTTGCAAGGCTTCTGGAAAAAGAGGTCCATGCAATCGAAAAGCCCCAGTCCACAGCGGCTCTGGGGGCAGCGCTTCGTGCACGCAAGGAGTATCAGAAGGCGTAACCGGAGAATTATTCAAATACAGGCTCTTTCGGTTCGGGCCATGTACGGTTAGATGTGAAACCTGCGCAGTTGATTCTGCGTGGCGATAAAATCACTTAAGAAAAAGGAGGCAGACACAAGTGAGAGAAATTATGAAAGAATTGGACGCTCTTTCAAGAGGAAGAGTAAAAGAACTGATTCAGGCAAAGAAGGACGGAGCGAAGATCATCGAGTACAACGGAACCTATATTCCGGAAGAAATCATCCGCGCGGCAGGCGCCCAGACCTATCTCGCATTGAGAGGCGGGGAACCGGAGCCTACGGATGCGGTTCTGGACTATATGCTTCGTTTCATGAATCCTCTGGCACGGTCACTGGCCGGATTTATGCAGCTTGGGCTGGATCCGATCATGCCGATCAGCGACCTGCTGGTCACACAGCAGACCGACAATCACATCGGACGTATTACGGAGTTGCTGGAATTTAAGGGAATCAAAGTAAATAAGGTTGGCATCCCGGCAGACTGGAAAACAGACGGCGCGGACGCTTATTATGAGAGGTCTCTGCGTGAGATGATTGCGGAAGTAGAGGAAATCACAGGAAAGAAAGTGGACTGGGATGAGGCGAAGGCGAATTTTGAAAAGTCCAATCAGATCAATGAATGGCTGAGGAAGATCAATGACCTTCGGAAAAAAGACAATCCGCCCATCGGTCTGGATGATGTGATCCATCTTCATCACTATTCCTTTATCGTGGATCCGGATGTGATGCTGGAGAAGCTGGAGGCTATTTACGGCAAGCTGGCCGATGCGGAAGGCATCTTTGACGCCAATGCGCCCAGGCTTCTGTTTATCGGCCGTGCGGTTGCTATCGGGGATTACACGGTTCCGAGAATCTTTGAGCAGAGCGGCGGAGCCATTGTTGCAGAGTACTTTGACGAGGGCTACCGTGTACTGCAGAAGGATGTGGATATGGAAGGAGATCTGGTGCATAACTTTGCAAAGAACCGCTATGTAGATACACTGCCGCTGTCCGTAATGCAGCCCGGATGGAAGGAGAGGTACGCATATTTCAAACAGATGATCGAAGACTACAGGATCGAAGGAGTAGTATGGTATCAGCTCTGCTTTGATGAAATCTATGATATGGAATGTACCTGCCTTGCAAAATGGCTGGAGGAGAGTAAGGTTCCTATGCTCAAGCTGGAGTCTTCTTATGAGTATTCGAGAGAGTCTACAGGACCTCTTACAACAAGAATTGAGAGCTTCGTGGAAAGTGTTAAGGAGGGAAAATAAATGTCTAAGTGTGTAGAACTGAATAAAAAGCTTTTGGAACTTGCAGAGTTTCACGGGGAAGAGCTGGATGCATTTCTCCCCAGATGGATGGAAGCGACAGAGATCATCGGACTGTCCGATGAAAATGTAGAGTTTGCGATCAATGAATTTATTCCGACGAACTGGGATATCAAGTTCAAGGGCCTGCGGATGATGATCGGCGCTTTCTTGCGGGAGATCGTGGATCTTGTGGTCGGTGCGAGAGAGAAAAAGAAAGAAGGAAAGCCGGTTGTGTATGGAATCATCCCCTGCGTGCCCCTTTCCTATTACACCATGAAATCCGCACGTCCGGATATGTATGTGGGATTTCCGGATTTCCTGCTTGTAAATACCATCAATTCCTTCTTCCATAATGCGGCTCCGTATATCAATTATGCGGAGGAGATCGGTTTTACATATGGATGCCGCCACTGCCCGCTGAACAAGATGCGTGTATCCGCGTTTGCGAAAAAGATCCTGGTAGCGCCGAATGTCATCTGGAGCTGGGGAATGAACTGCGATGAAGGACCGAAGACCGATGAATTTATCCAGTGCCTGGTGGGAGAAGAGTGGACAGCCGTCGTATCACGTATTGCCCATGATACCAAGATCGACGAGACAGACTATGAGGATGAGGAACGAATCAAATATCTGTCAGGTGTATTTAAAGACGGTATCCGCCAGATCCACGAGCTTACGGGAATCGAGATCAATGAAACGGCTTTGAAGGATGCCCAGGCGAAGAACCTGAAGTATTCGTTTAAATACGGACAGCTTGTATCCCTTGTATGTAAGGCGGATCCGGTTCCGATCGGAGGAAATGCGCTGACCCAGTTCGCAATGCCGATGGTAACCGCGTTCAATAACGGATATACCTATATGGAGCCTGCAATCGATGTTCTGCTGCAGGAGATCCGCGCAGAGATCAAGGCTGGCAACGGCGTGACCCCGAAGGGCGCTCCGAAGCTAGGAAGCTATTTTGTACCGTTCTGTATTCCGTGGGTAGACAGACTGTTCCGTGAAAACGGCGTTGCGACTACATTCAGCGAGACCATGACTCCGAGCAAGAGCCAGATGTCGCCGCATAAGTATGCGACGGACATTTACTCCAGCTTTGCGGAAGAGTGGCTGCGGTTCCCGATGGGACAGAATATGGGATGCGAAGTAGAATCCATGGTGGAAAAGGTAAATGCAAATCAGCCTGATGGAATGCTGATGGGCTTCTTTGACTTTGACAGATGGCTGGGGGCACACCAGAAGATGTGTGCAGACCTGGTAGAAAAGAAAACCGGCGTTCCGCATTTCTATATGGAATCCGATTTCTGGGATGACCGTGATTATAGTGAAGAGGCGCTGCGTACCCGTATCGAAAGTATTTCTCAGCTTCTGTATATGAAGAAAGAGATGAAATAATACTGAATTTACTGAAAGGGGAGGCAACCGCATGCAGTGTGGTTGCCTCCCGGTGGGTAGTGAGGAATTTAAAAATCATATGGAGGAAAAAAATATGGCCATTGAGTTCAATGATGAGGTAAAAGCGCTGATGGAGGAAAGAGGAATCCAGGAGGCGGATGTGACAGAGGTTCTGGAATATGCGGAGACAGAGCAGAAGCTGTATGATGATGACAGCGGCCGCAGCCTTGGAAAGAAACGGCTCGGTGAATTTACGGTATATGCGGAGTATACAAAGGACGACAGCGGAAAGATCACTGTAGAGAATGCATACAGCCACAGAGTGAAGCTTACGGAAGACGGGAAATAGGAGGAAGGACCATGGCTCATTGGAAATGTAGTAAATGTAATATAGATATGGAAGAAGTCTTTGATATTGCGCTGATCTATGGGGAGGTAGACCTTCCTCCGGGAACCGGCTTCAAATGCCCCCAGTGCGGTGTGGAATACCTGGACGGGGATTATGTGGTAAATGAACTGGCATCGGCAGAGCAGATGCTGGAAGGAAAATAAAGATGGAACACAAACTGCCACTTGCCAAAGCATTTGAAATCAGACCCGAAAGGTACCGGCTTCTGGAAAAGGGGCTGCCGCATACTGCATGGAAGCCGGGCATGAAAATATTGGAAGCAGGATGCTCTGTGGGCGATGCGTCGGCATATCTTGCTTCAGGAAAAAAACTGGATATGACGGCATTCGATATCTCCGGGGAACTGATCCGCCAGGCAGAGGAGAAGCATGGAGGAGGAAAAAACAGGAAGCTCAGGTTTCTCTGTGCGGATGCCGCAGAGCTCCCGTTTGCGGACGGGAGTTTTGACGGGCTGTTCAGTGAATCCGCTTTCTCACCGGTGCCGAAAAAGAGAGAAGCACTGCGGGAATACTGCCGGGTATTGCGGCCGGGCGGGAGGCTTTTGATCCACGATTTTGTGATCCGAAACGGCGGGGAGGAGCTTCTCAGGGAAGAGGTGGTGCATATCCCCTGTTTTGCCGGTGTCCAGACAAGAGAGTGCTACGAGGATATGATGCAGAGGGCAGGGTTCCGGAGACTCCGCTATCAGGAAGAATACGGGGAGCTGATCCGGGTCACCCTGTGGCTGTGCAAGGTCTACGGGGTGGGGGTCGAGGAGATTGGCGGATACCTCAGTACGTATTTTCACAGCGGGGTACCCGGATGCGGAGGATGCGGCGAAACAGCGCAGAAGACAGATACCTTTTTTCAAAGGGCGGATCTGTCTTACTGTCAGATGATCTATGAAAAAATATAACGGCTCAGGACAGCGGACCTTAGACCCGTCTGCGATCCTGGGCAGTTTCAAAAATAGAAGGAGGGCTGCGGGATGTATGACTATGATGTGTTAAGTATTGGGGCTGGTTCCGGGGGATGTGCGTCTGCGATGCGGAGCGCGGATTTGGGAAAGAAAACAGGGCTGGTAGAGTACCGCAAAAATGGAACGGGAGGCACTTGTGTATCCAGGGGGTGTATTCCGACCAAGGTATTGCTGCAGTCGGCAAAGGTCTATTCGGAGGTCCTGGGGGCAAAGGAATATGGGATTGCCGTCTCGGACGCAAAACCGGATATGAGGGTGATCCATCAGAAAAAGATGATGGCTGTCAACAGCCTCAAATTCGGACTGGACAATATGCTGATCAAACCAAGGGGCATTGACAGGCTGCAGGGAAAGGCAAGGCTGATCGACGCGCACACGGTAGAGCTTGTGAACGGAGAGGAGAAGAAAACCGTTACGGCGGAAAATATCATCATTGCCACCGGAAGCGAGCCGGCCATGATCCCGGCGTTTCATATTGACAGAAAGAACATTATCACCAGCGACGAGGCACTGAATCTGCAGGAAATGCCGGAAGAACTGATCATAGTCGGAGCCGGGGCGCTGGGACTGGAATTTGCGGATATTTTTTCCACCTTTGGGTCCAAGGTCACGATCGTGGAAATGATGCCCCATGTCGTGCCGACCCTGAAGGATTCCGAGATTACCGGTGCGGTCAGTAAATATATGGAAAAGAATAGAATTACATTAAAATGCGGATCCGGCATCCAGACGATCCAGACACTGGAGAACGGAAGAGTGTGCTGCGAGCTTGCCAATGGAGAAAAGATTGAAGCGGACAAGGCACTGGTCGCGATCGGGCGGAGTCTGAATACGAAGGAGCTGAACCTGGAGGAGCTTGGTGTGGAAATGACTCCCAGGGGTCAGATCATAACAGACGATCAGATGCGCACATCCGTCCCCGGCATCTATGCGGTGGGAGACATCACGGCAGGGCTGCAGCTGTCCCATAAGGCGCAGAAACAGGGATTGATCGCCGCGGAGGTGATCGCAGGCAATGACGCGCATATGCGGTACGATGTGATCCCCTCGGCCATCTTTATCCATCCGGAGATCGCAATGGTCGGGATCACGGCGGATGAGGCAAAAGAGCAGGGAATCGAGACCCTGGTCGGGAAAATGCGGTTTTCCAGCAATGAGAAGGCAATGGCGATGCAGAAGACCACAGGGCTGATCAAAGTGACCGCCAGAAAAGAGGATCATAAGATCATCGGAGGACATATCTTCGGAGAGGATGCCTCTGTCCTGATCGAGGAGATTGCGACTGCGATCCAGAATGGACTGACCCTGGATGATGTGGCGGACAGCATCCATGCGCATCCGACGCTTTCGGAGATCGTCATGGAAACCTGTAAAAATGCGTTGGGCAAGGCATTTCACAAGTAAAGCAGAGGATGGCGGAGATGGGAAATATCGTACTGAAGGATGAAATTTTCGGGGCAGTCAAAGAAAAATGTCTGGCCCTGTTTGATGAAAAAAAGACGGATCTATACGAGATGGCCACAGAGCTGATGGATATCAGGGAAATCCCGATGCATTATCCCTACCATCATTATATTGTGCCTGCGGTCCTTCTCACGGCCTGCCATACGGCTGTGGGAGGAGAGCGTGAGGAGCTGGTCAAAAGACTGGATACCGCAGAGCAGCGGGCCAGAAATATCCTGGGCGGCTTCTGCGGATTCTACGGAGCCTGCGGGGCAGGCGTAGGCGTTGGAATCTTTTACAGCGTTTTTCGCGGGATCACCCCCTTGGCCAAGGAGGGATGGGCAGCAGCCAACCAGGCAACGGCAGACGCATTGGCCGCTATTGCAGGAGTGGAAGGGCCGCGCTGCTGTAAGCGCTGCTGCTTTCTGGCCCTGTATTCCGCGCAGAAGACCGCCCGGGAAAAGCTGGGGATCCGGCTTTCAATGCCGGAGCAGATCCGCTGCAGGTACAGTGACAGAAATCTGGACTGTAAGAAAGAAGCGTGTCCGTTCTTCCCTCAATAGAAAGCTTTTTTGAGTGTCAGCACATGCGTTTTCGAAGAAAGGAGGCACAGGATGCTGGTACCGATCGTCGTGCCAAGAGAATTGATGCCCTGTAAGATTCCGGGATTCGAGTGTGAATGTCAGAACCGTCCAGTGGACACGGCGGCAGAATCCCTGATGGTGTTCTGGAATGCAGAGGAAGGGGATCCGGTAGAGGAAGGGGACACATTGTGCTCCTTTGAAGTGCAGAAGAGGGTGCTGGAGATTCATGCGCCCTGCACGGGAATCCTGCGGGAAATCTGTTATGAAGACGAAAGCATTGTAGGATATCAGGATATTCTGGGATACATTCTGCGGCAGGAATAAAAGAGAAGGAGCAGAGAACCAGGACGGGCCTGTCCGGCGGATAAGGGGAAAGCAAAATGGATACAAAAGATCGTTATCTGGAATTTTTAACACTGCTGCAGTTCCCGGACGCAGATAAGGAGCGGCCGTATCTGGTCCGGGTATGCGAAAGGTTCGGCGTGACAGAGGAGGCTCTTGGAAGGTGCTGTGAGGAGCATCTCCCAAAATATTTTCACATGGAGTTATCCGGCGTCAGGTCGCTTCTGCGTCTGTATGTCAGGGAATGGATCGGCTATGAGCATCTGCGGGAGGAGCCTTGCGTGAAAATCTATTATAATGTCCCCGGGACCAATACGGGGATGTACTGGCTGAGAGATTCCCTGCGGGAGGCCGGGCTGCAGGCGGAAGTCTGTACGCCGGATCTGGTTGTGATGGTCGTCCTGTACGGGATCATTGGTCTGGAGGAAAAGCTGGCGGTATCCAACGGCTGCCGGCATTGCGGGGTGAATCTGATGCGGGGGCTTTTGAGTGAAAAACAGCTGGTTCCCCGTCCGGATATCCGCTGGTCCTACGGCCTGCTGTGCAACGAGGCGCCCAAGCAGGATGCAATGCTGGAGGATGAGGAGCCGGAAACCATGCATATCCTTATCCAAAAGCCCACAAAAAGCGGATGCCAGAAGGAGCATCTGCAACGGCAGCTGAAGTACGGATTTGCGCAGATCAGGGAGCGGTATCCGATCGGGGAAAATGAAGCGCTCTACAAGAAGATAAAAATGAAGCGCTTTATGCTGGCAATGCGCAGGGAGCAGATCTTAAGATCTCTCAATCGAACGGCAGAGTTTGTGATCGGAAACGAAGAGGTAGGACTGATCGAAACTCTGCTTCTGGCATCTTTTAGAACCGATATGGAAGAGATCGCGGAGCTTCTGGCGGAGCTTCTGAAGGAAATGCAGGAGAGCGTATCCGCAAAGAAAGCCTGTCGGCCCATGAAATACCGGTATGCGGTTTATTATACGCCGGTATGCAATCCGGAATACGCAAAACTTATGGAGGACTATGGGATCGGACTTCTGAACCATACGGCTTTTGCAAGTACAGCGGTGGCTATCCGGGGAAGGGATGCCCTGGAAGACATGGCGATGGAATGTATGGGGATGCTGATCGGAAAGGATCTTATGGAGGAAGCCGAAAAGATCTGTGAGATCATTGAAAAAAAAAGCCTGGACGGACTGGTCCTGGGCATGTTTCCATTCGACCGCTGGATGGGGGCGCTGCAGAACCTCCTGCAGAAGGTGGTGGAAGAACGGACAGGGAAGCATGTGCTGATGTATGAAACGGATTTCTGGAATCAGGAGGTTTTCACGGGAGACAGGATGGAGAGCGTGGTTGAGACACTGGTGTTGAGCAGGGACGTATAAGAGGATATGAAAAGGCTGTTATGAAAACGATCATAAATGAGACACAGAGCCTGTGCCCGGAATGTCTGAGAAAAATTCCGGCCCGGCATATCGAAGAGGATGGGAAGGTATTTCTGGAAAAGGAATGCCCGGAACATGGAAGCTATCAGGTGCTGGTATGGAGCGACGCAGAGCAGTACAGGGAATGGATGGAGCAGTCCGTACATGCGGAACCGTGCCGAACCGGTCCGGAGATGAAAATGGACTGCCCACTGGACTGCGGATTGTGCAGGGAGCATGAAGGAAAGACCTGCACGGCTGTATTGGAGATCACGTATCGCTGCAATATGGAATGCGAAGTCTGTTTTGCGGATACAAAAAAGGCGAGGTATGAACCGGGGCTTGCGGAAATCAAAAGGATGTACGAGACCGCATACCGAAACGGCGGGGACTGCTCCATTCAGCTCAGCGGAGGGGAGCCTACAGTCAGAGCGGATCTCCCGGAGATCCTGCGGATGGGGAAAGGGATGGGATTTTCCCATATCCAGGTGAATACCAACGGGATCCGGATCGCAAAAGACCTGGAATACCTGCGGGAGTTGAAAGCAGCGGGCGCTGATTTGATCTATCTGCAGTTTGACAGCCTGAGGGATGAGGTATACCGGGAGATACGGGGAAAAAATTTGTTGGATGTCAAGCTGCAGGCGGTTGCCAATTGTGAGCAGGCAAGCATCGGGGTCATCCTGGTGCCGGTTCTGGTAAAAGGGCTCAATGACAGGGAGGCCGGAGACCTGATCGTGTATGCCAGGAAGCATATGCCGATCGTGAAAGGAGTCCATTTCCAGCCCATCAGTTATTTTGGAAGATATCCCAACGATCATGGAAGCCTGATCTGGGACCGCATGAACCTGTCGGATGTGCTCCACTGCCTGATCAGCCAGACGGGCGGTGAGATGAAGGAAAAGGATTTTGTGCCGAGGAAACGATACGATGCACACTGTGCATTCAGCGCACTGTACTATCTGGAGGAGGATGGGCGGCTAAAGCCGATCACGGAAAATGTGCAGAATCAGCAGATTCCGGAGGGCACCGATTTTGCCAGGAGGGCCAATGCATATACGAATCAGCACTGGAAGCTCCAGGATGAGGGATCACTGCCTGCGGACAGAAGCTCAGATGCGGCGCCGGGACAGACTGGGAGAAGATCCATGAAGGATTTTATCAGACGTCTGAAGCATTATACACTGTCGATCAGCGGAATGGGATTTCAGGACGCATATAATATCGACATCGGAAGGCTGAAGGGCTGCTGCGTGCATGTGATCACATCTGACGGGCGGGCCGTTCCGCTGTGCGCATTTCACCTGACAAGCCTGAAAGGAAGGCGGTTGTATAAAAATGAGTAAACTATTGAGTTATACACTCAGTGTCTGTCCTTACTGCCTGAAAGAGATCCCGGCGAAGATGACAGCAGAGCAGGGGGCGGTCTATATGGAGAAATCCTGTCCGGAGCACGGAAGCATGAAGACGCTCATCTGGGAGGATTCCCCGGAAAACTATCTGAAATGGCTGGAAGACGGCGGAATCCGCACGGAGGACCTTCCCAGGTCCGAGGAGGAAGTCTATGAGCAGATGCGCGAGGGAGAGTTTGCCGGATGTGCTCAGGTGCAGCCTTGTTCCGCCGCTCTGATGACCACAAACCGCTGCAATATGAACTGTCCGGTCTGCTTTACCAGAAAGAAAGGAGATCCATGCTATGAGCCCACGGTTGATGCTTGCAGAGCGCAGCTTGCGTTTTACCGGGCCCATGCAGGAGAGGACGGGCTGGTGGAGCTTTGCGGCGGGGAGCCTACGGTGCGGGAGGACCTGCCGGAGATCGCGGAGGCGGCCAGGGCACTGGGCTTTTCTTATGTGCAGCTGAATACGAACGGGCTGCGGCTGAGTGAAAGCACGGAGTACTGCCAGGTATTGAAGGACAGCGGGGTGACAACGGTATACCTTGGCTTTGACGGGATTCGGGAAGGGGCTTATACGACGAAATACGGAAGAAATCTGTTTGACGAAAAGAGAAGGGCCGTTGAAAACTGTGCAAAAGCAGGGCTGGCGGTGGTGCTGGTGCCCTGCGTGATCCCGGGGAGCAATGACGATCAGCTGGGAGAGATCATCCGTTTTGCGAAAGGCTATATGCCTGCGGTGCGGGGCGTATATTTTCAGCCGGTCAGTTATTTTGGAATCTATCCGGAAGGGGAAAATCCCAGGATCACGATCCCAGAAGTGATCCGCAGGCTGGAAGCGCAGACAGAAGGCGAGGTGAAGAACCAGGACTTTCTGCCCGGGGCATACGAACATGCGGCATGCACCTTCCAGGGAATCTTTCTGTGTGACGGAGATGGAAGGATGCGTTCTTTAAACCGAAGGATGAGACGGGAAAAAAGGACGGACGGATACAGGAGTATTCGAAAATCTACGAAATTGCTGTGGCTTCCAGGGGATCAGAGGATGATCAGTATTGGGGGGATGGCGTTTCAGGACGCATGGAATCTGGATCTTCTGAGGATCAGAAGATGTTCCGTACAGATCATTGGAAGGGATCGGCAGATGCGCCCGCTCTGTACAAAATATCTGAGCGATATATACGGGAATAAGCTGTGTCCTGGGATTGCGTAGAGGAGTATTCCCGGAAACCCATCTGCAAAGACAGGGGCAGGGAAGTTTTGGGGAGAGCGCTAAAGGAGAAAGAGATGATCATTACATTTGAACAAGGACTGTATGAGCTCTGTGCCGGAAGGATCGGACAGGATGAGGAGTATCGGAGGCTCCATCCGGGCCGGGACGGTGAAGCGGATGAAAACATATTTCAGGAATACAGGACATTTCAGCTTCAAAGGACGATCCGGCATGTCTATGAACACAGTCCATTTTACAGAAAACAATTTGACCGATATGGGATCATACCGGATGAGATCCGGGAGTTCCGGGATCTGGAAAGACTTCCGTTTACCCGGCCGGAGGATCTAAGGGGATCGGGCTATGGCCTTCTGTGCGTTTCACAGCGGGATGTAGAACGTCCGGTTACATTTTACAGCTCGGGCACCACCGGCATCCGGAAAAGGATCTATTTTTCGAAGTCAGATATACGGCATATTACAGACTTTATCGGAATAGCCATGAATACCATTGCGGATACGGAGAATACCAGGATTCTGAGCATGATCACAAATTCCGAGGGAAGAGGGGCCTCAGAGCTCTTTGCAAGGAGTGTGCGTTCCCGGGGAATGGATGCGGTCGTGGGGGATATGGCGGCATCGTCGGAGGACTTGCTGGCCTTATCTGTTTCCCATCGGTGCAATGTCTGGTTCGGAGATATCACGACCATGTACCGCATCGCAAAAGAGATGGAGGATCAGGCAGATCTGGGAAGCCTGGGCATGAAGCTTCTGTTTGTGACAATGGGACATATATCGAAGCCCATGAGAATGTATATGGAGCGTACATTTGCGTGTAAGGTGATCGCCCACTACGGGCTGACGGAGGTGGGCTGGGGATTTGCCATTGAGTGCGGGAGATGCGGCGGATACCATTACAATGAGCTGGACGTCTATACGGAGGTGATCGATCCGATAACCGGAAGCAGGGTCCAGGACGGAACAGTAGGGGAATTGACATATACCACCATCGGAAGAGATGCCATGCCGCTGATCCGTTATCGAAGCGGGGATATGGCATACTGCAGGGACTCCGGATGCGGCCAGAGGCTGCGGGTCATTGGACCGATCATGAGAAGGCTTGAGGGTGCGTTCGAGACGAAGGCGGGAAACCTGGTGTATCCGGCCATGCTGGAAGAGGTGATCTATTCCGTCGATGAAATTGAGGATTACAGGCCCTATATAGACGGAAATCAGCTGGTCCTGTATGCAGAGCTCAGCAGGGAAAGCGAATCTGTCAGAGAGCGGCTTATGGAACGGCTGGAAACGCTTCCGGAGCTGAGCGGCATGGAACGCCCCCGGATCGAGCTGCTTCCCTCCGGGACGCTGAGGAAATTTTGTTTTGAAAAGAAGCATATCCAGGAGATCGGGAGGGCGGTAGAAATATGGCAGGAGTAATACCCCGGGAGATCGTAGACGCGATCACGGATTGCTGCAGGGGATGTGAAAGCACGGATGCGGTGCGTATTGCAGACCGGCTCATGGAACTGGAAGAGGTCCGCATGCACGGGCCGGAGCATCATTATCTGACAGCGGCCGCGATCCTGACGGCATACTGTAATTTTTATCATATGGAAAAGAAAAGCATTCTGGTAAAGGCATATGTCAGAACCAATATCATCCCGGTAGGAGTCTGTGCGATGTACGGCTGCTGCGGAGCATTGATGGGAGCAGGGGCTGCGGCCGGAATCCTTCTCTTAGCACATCCATTTTCCGCGGGAGACCTGCGAACGGTGAATCAGATTACGGCAGACATCCAGAGCCGGCTGGCAGAGTACGGGGGCCCGCGGTGCTGTAAAAGAGCCGTGCGGATCTCCGTATACGAGGCGGTACAGGGAATGAACCGGTATATGGGCTGCCAGCTTCCTGCTGCCATGCTGGACTGTACATTCTACCCGGGAAATAAGGGCTGCATGGGAAAAAAGTGTGAGTTTTTTGTCCCGGGATAAGGGACGCGGATCGGGAGGCCGGTATGGTGGAAAAGCTGACTTATATTGAGAGCGGGGATATATCGCCCTATTACAATCTGGCATTGGAGAAGTATCTGCTCCTTCACTGCCGGAAGGGGGAGTGCATCCTGTACCTGTGGAGGAACCGGTGTACCGTAGTGGTGGGCAGAAACCAGAACGTATGGAAGGAATGCCGGGTTGAGCTGCTGGAGGAAGAGGATGTCTGCCTGGCCCGCAGATTGTCGGGGGGCGGCGCGGTCTATCAGGATCTGGGAAATCTGAACTTCACGTTTCTGATGAAAAGAGAGGATTATGATGTGGAGCGTCAGACCCGGGTGATTCTGAATGCGTCGGAGCGGCTTGGCGTCCATGCCTCCAAGTCCGGACGGAATGATATCCTTGCCGAAGGGAAAAAGTTTTCCGGACATGCGTATTATGAATGCGGGGATTCCTGTTATCACCATGGGACGCTGATGGTCTGTGTGGATCTGGATCGATTGTCCCGCTACCTGACGGTATCTGAAGAGAAGCTGAGATTAAAAGGCATTGATTCGGTTCGGGCGCGGGTGATGAATCTGAAAGACCTGGTTCCGGAGCTGACCACAGGTAGCCTGAAAAGAAACGTACTGGAGGCATGTGAAGAAATATATGGGCTGAGGGCAGTACGGATGGAAATGCAGGAGCTCGACCAGAAGGCGATTGCGGGGGAGCAGGAACGGTTCGCGTCCGCAAACTGGATTTTTGGAAAAAATTGATTTTTTAACCATGGATCCTCAGGATTCCTGTAAGAATTTCTGAGGATAGTAGTTGTATTTTTTCTGCAAATAGGTTATAATACTCTCAGATAAGAAAAGTACTACCTGGAATGTTCGATACCCCTGTAATTTTGAACCTACAAAACTTTAAACGGGATTCTTATATTTCTGTAATATGTCAGGCCTCCGTTCAGCAGTGGAAGACAAAAAAGCAGATGCGGTTGCCCACCTAGCCAGTGGCTAGGAGTCAAAATACAGGGAACGGCATTTTGGGGATATACGACAATCCGACAAAACGCGTCGTTGACGCGTTTTGCTGGATTATACAAGGAAAAAAGGCGGCTGCGATACAGCTGCCTCTTTTTAAGTATACCGTACCTGTTCAGGACCTTCACTATCCTGTGTTGAGCAGTTATAGTATACCCGCTTTCGAACAAGAATAAGCAGATCAGAGGTGTTTTATGAAGGAGAATCAAAAAGGGATCATCGGGAGAGCGCTGAATGTGATGAAGCAGTTCCGTTCCCACCATACCGGAGCTTACGCGGCGCAGGCGGCATACTTTTTTGTATTATCTCTGATCCCGATCATTATCCTGCTGCTGACATTGGTACAGTTTACACCGGTTACGCAGGAGGATGTCATGCATGCGGTGCTGCAGGTATTTCCTTCTTCGGTGGAGGGACTGATCGCCATGCTTGTGACGCAGGTCTATAACCAGTCCGGCTCGATCATTCCGTTTACTATATTGGTGGCGCTGTGGTCCGCGGGGAAGGGCGTGCTCTCCATGACCTCCGGCCTGAACTGCGTTTACGAAAATCCAGAGACTCGGAATTATATTTTTCTAAGGATCCGGGCCTCTGCTTACACGGTGATCTTTATACTGGCGATCGTGCTTTCCCTGCTGCTTTCTGTGTTTGGGAACAGTATCAGTCTGCTCATCAATGAGCATGTGCCGCTGCTGCGGCATGTGACGGATTTTATCATCCGGATTCGGACGCTTTTGATCCTGGGGGTGCTGACGGTATTCTGGGATCTGGTATATAAGTATCTGCCGAACCGGAAGGATGGGATCAAGACGACCATGAAGAAGCAGCTTCCGGGAGCGGTGTTTACGGCCTGCGGATGGCAGATGATCTCGTTCGTATTTTCCATCTACCTGGATGTATTTACGGGATTTTCCACGATGTATGGAAGTTTGACGACGATCATATTGATCCTGCTGTGGTTCTACATGTGTATGTATGTGATCCTGCTGGGCGGGGAGATCAATGCGCTGTTGGAAACGTATGAAGAGCAGGGCGGTCCCGTGGGCTGAGACTTACGGTATGTAAAGGAACCGCGGCGTTCGCCTGATGATAAGATACAATATGAAAAAAAGAAAACTGCCATAAGAATCGGAGAATTCAAATGGCAGTTGCTAAGCTCTTTGGAGAATCCAACCGGGTTCTGAGCGCTTCCCTATAGAACTGCGGAGTACATTGCGGCATCCAGCGCGGCCAGATCGTCCTCATCAATCGTCTGGATTCCGTCGCTGTCCGGCTGGATGTGTACCGTCACGGTTTGCGGCTCACCGTATTCCGGAGCCTCCAGCTTGGAGGACATCAGCTCGTACATCTTCTGGTATACCAATTGCTCCAGCTCTTCGTCGGTCATTGTCTGAGCGTTTTCTGTTTCCAGAAACGGGGGCAGTTCCTGCTCCAGATCGTTGAACATGAGGAAAGGCTCTACAGTTACTTCTACGGTGAATCCGTCGCCGTCTTCTTTGGCTTCCCCTACTTCATATTTGCTGATACTCAGGATATCCGCAAATAATTGGCGGTATTGGTCCTGCAGATCAGAGCCGACGGAGGATGCCACGATTCCGCTGGCCTCCATATTGGTATCCAATCCCGTCTGATACAGTTCTTCCGCTTCTTCCCGCGTACTTTTTGTAAATTCCATATAGGTATCAAACTCGGCCTTGTAGCATGCGTCTAATGCGGATTTTACATAATCCGGCGCGTTTTCCGTAGTCAGTTTTTTTCCACATCCGCCAAGCAGCATGGAAAAACAGACCGCCATTGCGATCATCAGTGAGATCCTCTTTTTCATTTCCTGGTTCCTCCCATTAAATAATAATTTTATTTTCAAGGATACAATATCACAAATATTATGGGCGTTCAAGGAGTATTTATGATTGCGTTAGAGTCTCGTTCGAGGCTTTTTTCATTTTGGGTATTGACAAGTGTCATATATGCGTATATACTTTGATGATCAAAACATTTTAAAATAAAATAATTTGAACTAAAAGATATTTGAAAAATGGAGAAGACAGATGAGAGGAAAGATATGCGGAACCGGCTCCTGCGTGCCGGGTCATATTCTGGACAATGATGCTTTATCTCAGATGGTAGACACCAGCGATGCCTGGATCCGGGAGCGGACGGGAGTGGCAAGGAGGCATATCATTGAGGAAGAGACAACGGTATCCATGGCGGCGGAGGCCGCAAGGCGGGCATTGGAGAATGGAAATGTACAGCCCGAAGAGATTGATCTGTTGATCGTGTGTACATTTACCTCGGAAGTGCTGCTTCCCTGCGCGGCCTGTGAAGTGCAGAAGGAGCTGGGAGCGGTCCACGCGGCCTGCTTCGACCTGAACGCGGCCTGCACTGGATTTTTGTTTGCGTATAATACGGCACAGGCGTATATCGCGGCAGGCTTATGCAGGACCGCCCTGCTGATCGGTTCCGAAAGCCTGTCCAATATGGTGAACTGGAAGGATCGGGGGACCTGTATTCTGTTCGGAGACGGCGCCGGGGCTGCCGTGCTGAGAGCGGAGCCGGGAGAGCTTCCTTCTCCGGTAATGCATTCAGACGGGGCGGCAGGACCTGCGCTGACCCTGATGAGCCGCCACCGGAAGGGCTGGGCTGAGGAAAAAAATGCGGGACAGAAGCCGGCCGCTTCCCTGGCAGGCCAGGATCCGCAGGGGAATATGGCGGAAGTCCTCCCTATACAATCACATGTTGACCAGGCATCCATCCATCCGGAAGAGTTTATCCGCATGGATGGACGGGAGGTCTTCCGCTTTGCGGTAAAAAGGGTCCCGGAGGTCATCCGGGAGCTGCTGGATAGCAGTGGAATGGGGCCGGAGGAAATCGACTATTTTGTACTGCATCAGGCAAACAGGCGGATCGTGGAATCCGTGGCAAAGCGTCTGGATGCAGAGATAGAAAAATTTCCTATGAACCTGGAGGAGTACGGCAATACATCCTCGGCAAGCATTCCGATCCTGCTGGATGAAATGAACCGGGACGGAAGGCTGAAATCGGGACAGACCATTGTACTGGCCGGATTTGGGGCAGGATTGTCCTGGGGGGCAGCTATATTGAAGTGGTAGCTGTCTGCTGCACAGGAGATTGGGATCAGGACAATCCGAAAGAAAAGGACAGCCCATACCAGAGTCATGCCGGCATGGCACTATAGGCCAATGCTTTCATGAAGATAAATGAACTATGAAAATAAAAATCAGAAATGGAATCAGGAAAGGAAAGAAAAATTATGTTGGAAGAAATCAAGGAATTAGTAGCTGAGACACTGGGAACAAACGTAGAGGACCTGACGGAGGAAACTTCTTTTTCAGACGATCTGAACGCGGATTCACTGGATCTGTTTGAGATGGTCATGGAGCTGGAGGATAAGTTTGAGGTGAAGATTCCGACAGAAGATCTGGAACAGATTAAGACCATCGGCGATGTAAAGGCTTATATTGAAGAGCATAAATAAATACTGAGAGAGATAAGCGGAAATCGTAACTGTTCAGTGCGGGACAGACGCAGACAGAAATTGCTGTTCGGTGCAGGAATAAGGAAAAAGAGGTTTTAGCGATGAAGACAAGACTGACAGAACTTTTAGGAACAGAATATCCGATCATCCAGGGCGGTATGGCATGGGTTGCGGAGCATCATCTGGCCGCCGGTGTGTCTGAGGCAGGCGGACTGGGGTTGATTGGGGCGGCAAGCGCCCCCGGTGAGTGGGTGCGGGAGCAGGTGCGCAAAGCAAAAGCGCTGACCGGGAAGCCCTTCGGCGTGAATATCATGCTGATGAGCCCCTATGCGGATGAGGTAGCGAAGATCATTGTAGAGGAAGGCGTGCAGGTCGTGACGACCGGCGCGGGATCCCCGGAAAAGTATATGAGCATGTGGAAAGAAGCCGGAGTCAAGGTGATCCCGGTTGTGGCTTCCGTAGCTCTGGCACGGCGGATGGAGCGCTGCGGCGCGGACGCGGTGGTGGCGGAAGGCATGGAAGCCGGCGGCCACATCGGAGAGAGTACGACCATGGCACTGGTTCCCCAGGTGGCGGACGCGGTGGAGATCCCGGCCGTGGCGGCAGGAGGAATTGCCGACGGCAGAGGGATTGCGGCTGCGTTTATGCTGGGGGCCCAGGGCGTGCAGATGGGAACCTGCTTTGTAGTGACCAAAGAATCCCAGGTGCATGAAAATTATAAGAAATGCATCATCAAGGCAAAGGATATTGATACCCGCGTGACCGGGCGTTCCACAGGACATCCGGTACGCGCGATTCGAAATCAGATGACCAGGGAATACCTCCGCAGAGAGCAGGAGGGCGCTTCCTTTGAGGAACTGGAAAAGCTGACCCTGGGCGGCCTCCGCAAGGCGGTGGTAGAAGGGGACGTGGTGAGCGGAAGCGTCATGTCCGGGCAGATCGCCGGGCTGGTGAAGGAAGAGCTGAGCTGCGAGGAGCTGATCCAAAAGCTGATGCGGGAGACGGAAGCGCTGCTTGGAAAATAACAGGGCATCCGATCCATATGCAAAGCAGATTGGTTACAGATTCAGGAGGAATTTAAGAATGAGTGGAAGTACAGGAAAAACGGCGTGGATCTTTCCGGGCCAGGGGGCGCAAAAGTGCGGCATGGGAAAGGACTTTTATGAGAAGAGTACAGCTGCGAGACAGATTTATGATGAAGCATCCCGGCTGCTGGGATTGGATATGGCGGCCTTGTGTTTTGAGGAAAATGAACGGCTGGACCAGACAGAATATACTCAGGCAGCTCTTGTGACCACCTGTCTGGCAATGGCTGAGGCGCTAAGAGATGTCCTTCCGGCGCCGGATGTGACGGCAGGCTTGAGCCTGGGAGAATACTGCGCCATTGCGGCGGCCGGCGGGATGCGGATCGAGGATGCCGTTACCACCGTGAGGAAGCGGGGCATCTTCATGCAGAACGCGGTTCCGGATGGACAAGGCGCCATGTCGGCGGTACTTGGGCTGACCGGGGAACAGATCGAGGCTGCGATCGCCGGACTGGAAGGCGTTTATATCGCCAACTATAACTGTCCGGGGCAGATCGTCATCACAGGCTTTGCGCAGGGTGTGGAAAAAGCATCGGAGGTCCTTCTGGAAGCGGGGGCAAAACGGGTGCTGCCATTGAAGGTCAGTGGTCCGTTCCATTCGCCGATGATGAAGGAAGCCGGGGAGAAGCTGGAACAGGTTCTTCAGGAGATCGAGCTGTCGCCTCTTCGGATTCCCTACGTGGCCAATGTGACGGCGGAATATGTGAAGGAGATTGGTGACACAAGGAAGCTCTTGAAGGAGCAGGTGGCATCCTCCGTGCGCTGGCAGCAGAGCGTGGAGCGGATGATCGCGGACGGCGTGACGACCTTTATCGAGATCGGGCCGGGCAGGACGCTGGCAGGATTCTTAAAAAAGATCAGCCGGGATGTGAAGGTCATCAATATCGCGGCCTGGGAGGATCAGGAAAAACTGTGAGACAGAGACAGGATGGTGCAGGATTTATGCAGAATAAAAACAAAAATGAAAACGGGCGTCTGGCAGGCCAGACGGCCGTAGTCACCGGGGCGTCCCGTGGGATCGGTAGGGCGATTGCCCTTAAGCTCGCGTCGGAAGGCGCTTCGGTGGTGATCAATTACCAGGGCTCTAAGGAACGGGCAGAGGCAGTCAAAGCAGAGATCGAGGAACAGGGAGGAACCGCATATTTGTATCAGTGCAATGTGGCGGACTTCGGGGCCTGTGAGGAATTTTTGAAAGCGGTGACAGAGCAGACCGGACGGCTGGATATTTTGGTGAACAACGCGGGGATTACCCGGGACGGATTGCTGATGCGGATGAGCGAAGAGGATTATGACGCGGTATTGAATACGAACCTGAAAGGGACCTTTCATTGTATCCGGTTTGCGTCCAGGCAGATGTTGAAGCAGAAAAGCGGCAGGATCATCAATATTTCTTCGGTTTCCGGCGTGCTGGGAAATGCAGGGCAGGCCAATTATTCCGCATCCAAGGCCGGGATCATCGGACTGACCAAATCTGCGGCCAGGGAGCTTGCCAGCCGGGGAATCACGGTCAATGCGATCGCACCGGGATTTGTCAACACGGAAATGACGGAAGGTCTTTCCGAAAAAGTAAAGGAAGGTGCGGTGGCGCAGATTCCTCTGGGCAGATTCGGAGAGCCGGAGGATATCGCGGAGGCAGCTCTCTTTCTGGCATCTGAGAGCGCCAGATATATGACCGGGCAGGTGCTCCATGTAGACGGCGGTATGGCGATGTAAAATTTTTCCACCTGTACGGTTGCAATCCGAAATCACATTTTTATGCAATTTATTGCAATGAAAATGCGACTTCGGATTAGCAGCCTACCTCATGAATGAGTAAAATGTGACTGCATTAGCAGGCACAAAAGTGCGAAGCACGGATTTTACGAATGAATGAGGTGGGTTGGATGCTCAAAGAGCATCCAACCGTACAGGTGGAAATTTTCCCGGCTGTGCGGTTGCGGTTCGACAGGTCATTTTCATGCAGTTTATTGCAATGGAAATGACCTGTCGAATCAGCAACTCACTTATTAATGAGCAAAAAGCTGCTGCGTCAGCAGACGCAAGAGTGCGTTAGCATGGTTTTGGCGAATGGATAAGTGGCTGAATGAGTCAGTTGGAAAAAGTTCTGTAATGATAAAGGAGAAGGCAATGAAAAGAAGAGTAGCAGTAACCGGACTGGGAGCGGTGACTCCCATCGGGAATACGGTAGAAGAATTCTGGAACGGCATCAGAGAGGGCAGGGTCGGGATCGGCCCGATCACAAAATTCGACGCGTCCGGATATGAAGTAAGGATCGCGGCAGAGGTCAAGGGCTTTGCGGCAAAAGAACGGCTGGATTTTAAATCCGCAAAGCGGATGGAGCTTTTTTCACAGTATGCGGTTGCTGCGGCTAAGGAAGCCTTTGCGGATGCGGGGATCGACCTGGCGCAGGAGGATCCGTACCGCGCCGGAGTGATCATCGGTTCCGGGATCGGCAGCCTGAAAACGGTGGAGGATAACTACACCCGGATCGTGGAAAAAGGCCCTTCCCGGGTGAATCCGCTGATGGTGCCCATGATGATCTCCAACATGGCGGCAGGAAATGTGTCGATCCAGCTTGGGCTGAAGGGAAAATGTACGAATGTAGTGACGGCATGCGCGACCGGGACCAACTGCATCGGAGACGCGCTTAGGGCCATCCAGTACGGCGACGCGGATATCATGCTGGCAGGCGGTACGGAAAGCTGTATCTGCCCCACCGGGGTAGCAGGCTTTACCGGCCTGACGGCGCTGTCGAAAACCGAGGATCCGCTCCGCGCGTCGATTCCATTTGATAAGGATAGAAATGGATTCGTCCTGGGCGAGGGCGCCGGGATCGTGGTGCTCGAAGAGCTGGAGCACGCGAAACGCCGCGGCGCGCATATCTATGCGGAGCTGGCGGGATACGGCTGCACAGGGGATGCTTATCACATCACTTCCCCTGCGGAGGACGGCGAAGGCGCAGGCACGGCGATGAAGCTGGCGATGCAGGAGGCCGGGGTGTCTCCTGAGGAGGTGGACTACATCAATGCCCACGGGACCAGTACCTTTTACAATGACCTGTATGAGACCCGGGCCATCAAGTACGCTATGGGAGAGGCAGCGCATCAGACGGTCGTCAACTCTACCAAATCCATGATCGGGCATCTGCTGGGCGCGGCCGGGGGTGTGGAGTTTGTAGTCTGCGTGAAGACCATGCAGGATGGTTTCATCCATCAGACCGTGGGAACGTCAGAGGCAGGCGAGGAATGCGACCTGAATTACGCGGTCGGAGCGCCGGTGGAGAAGGAAGTAAACATCTGTATGACCAATTCCCTCGGATTCGGCGGCCATAATGCCACGCTGGTCTTGAAAAAATACAGCGAAATGTAGAAGCCGATCTGCCTGCGGAGCAGCTCTGCAGGCAAAGGCATGGATAGAATATGAGGTGACAAATCATGAAGTTTGAACAGGTATTGCAATTGGTAGACGCTGTATCCGTCTCGTCTCTGACGGAATTCAAGTATGAAGAGGGCGGAGTCAAGATTTCCATGAAAAAAGCGGCAGAAGGAACCGTGGATCTGACAGCGGTTCCTTCCGGCAGACCGGAACCTGCTGTGAGAATAGAAAAGGAGCCTGCAGTCCCTGCTGCTGAAACAGAAGTAAAAGAGGCGGCTCCGGCGGGGAGTTCGGCTGAGGAGGAAGCGGGGCAGACCGTAACCTCTCCCCTGGTAGGAACATTTTATGCGGCTCCCGCAGAGGACTCTGCGCCTTATGTAAAGGTAGGGGACCGGGTGGAAAAAGGACAGGTGCTGGCAATCGTGGAGGCCATGAAGCTGATGAACGAGATTGAAAGTGAGTTCAGCGGAGAGGTCGTGAAGATCCTGGCGGAGAACGGTATGGCTGTGGAATACGGGCAGCCGCTGTTCGTGATCAGGTAGGAATGCATCGGTCCCTAAGGAAGATGCAGGAGCAAGAGAAGGGAAGAGGAAGAATATGAACAGTCTGGATACAAAGCAGATCATGGAGATCATCCCGCACAGGCATCCGTTTCTGCTGGTGGATCAAATTGAAGATTACGAGCCGGGGCAGTACGCCGTCGGTTATAAATGTGTCACATACCGGGAGGATTTTTTCGCGGGGCATTTTCCGGGAGAGCCGGTTATGCCGGGCGTGCTGATCGTGGAAGCGCTGGCTCAGGTGGGTGCGGTGGCAATCTTGAGCATGCCGGAGCATAAAGGCAAGATCGCGTTTTTCGGAGGCATTCAGAAATGTCGGTTCAAGGGGATGGTACGTCCCGGGGATAAGCTGAGACTGGAGACGAAGATCATCAAACAAAGAGGCCCATACGGTGTTGGAGACGCGGTGGCGACGGTGGACGGCAAGGTGGTTGCCAGCGCGGAGCTTACATTTATGGTAGGGTAAGGAGAGACTATGACAGGAAAAGTATTGATTGCCAACCGGGGAGAGATCGCGGTGCGGATCATCCGCGCGTGCCGGGAAATGGGGATTGAAACGGTGGCGGTGTTTTCGGAAGCGGACCGGGAGGCGCTGCATACCCAGCTTGCGGATGAAGCCATCTGTATCGGTCCCGCTCCATCAGCCGCAAGCTATCTGAGCATGGAGCAGATCATCAGCGCCACCATTGTTTCCGGGGCGGACGCAATTCATCCGGGTTTTGGGTTCCTTTCGGAAAACAGCCGGTTTGCCGAATTGTGCGAACAATGTAATATTACATTTATCGGGCCCAGGTCTGAGACCATCCGGAAGCTGGGAAATAAGCAGGAAGCCCGAAATACCATGATCGCCGCAGGCGTGCCGGTGGTGCCGGGCAGTACGGAGCCGCTTACGGACGCGGAAGCGGGGGCGGAGCTCGCGCGGGAGATCGGTTATCCGGTGATCGTGAAGGCAGCCCTTGGAGGCGGCGGCAAGGGAATGCGTGTGGCTGAGACTCCGGAGGAATTTGAGGCCAGCTTCAAAACCGCCCAGAAAGAGGCGCAGATGGCATTCGGGGACGGAACCATGTACCTGGAGCATTATGTACAGCATCCCCGTCACATTGAATTTCAGATTCTGGCGGATCAATATGGAAATACGATTCATCTGGGCGAGCGGGACTGCTCAGTCCAGAGAAACCACCAGAAGATGATCGAGGAAGCGCCTTCCGCGGCTCTGTCCGAGGAACTTCGCGCGCGGATGGGGGAAGCCGCGGTGAGGGCGGCAAAGGCGGCAGGCTATACCAACGCCGGAACGGTAGAGTTTTTATTGGAGAAAAACAATCAGTTTTATTTTATGGAAATGAATACTCGAATCCAGGTGGAGCATCCGGTGACAGAGTGGGTCACCGGGATTGACCTGGTGAAGGAGCAGATCCGGATTGCGGACGGCAGGCGGTTAAGCTACACCCAACAGGATGTGCGGATCACCGGCCATGCCATAGAATGCCGGATCAATGCGGAGGATCCAGAGAAGAACTTCCGTCCGTCTCCGGGAACCATCACGGATATGTATCTTCCCGGCGGAAAAGGCGTGCGGATTGATGCCGCGATCTATTCCGGATATACGGTGCCGCCTTATTATGACTCCATGCTTGCCAAGCTGATTGTTCATGCTAAGAACCGGAAGGAAGCGATTCGAAAAATGCGCAGCGCATTGGGCGAGGTGATCATCGAAGGGATTGATACCAATGTGGATTATCAGTATGAGATCCTGCACCATCCGGATTTTGTGTCAGGGGATATTGATATTGAATTTATAGAAAAAATGGGCCGCGGGTAAGAGACTGCTGTGACAGATCCGGATTTCAGAGGAACAGCTGATATGTGACAAGGGGCTGCAAACGGCAGGCAGGTGGATTGTGAGGAAAATGACGGATGAAGCTTCAAAATATGTTTAAGAAAACAAACAGACGGAACCGGAACGCGTTCGGTGAGTCCCGTCCGGAGGTTCCGGAGGGGCTTCTCCGAAAATGTAATAAATGCGGGGCGGCGATCATTGCGGAGGAGGTACGGGAGGGAAACTATATCTGCCCGAAATGCCAGGGGTATTTTCGAGTGCATGCCCGCCGAAGGATTGATATGATCGCGGACCCGGATACCTTTGAGGAGTGGGATGAAGAGCTTGTGACCTGCAACCCGCTGCAGTTCCGGGGATATGAAGAAAAGGTGGCGGCGCTGCAGGAAAAGACAGGTCTGAGAGAAGCTGTTGTGACAGGCAGGGCCGAGATTGGCGGTGAGCCTGCGGTGATCGGTGTCTGCGACGGACGATTTCTGATGGCAAGCATGGGAGAAGCCGTGGGGGAAAAGATCACCCGGGCTGTAGAGCGCGCCACGAAGGAAAAGCTTCCGGTAATTCTGTTTGCCTGCTCCGGCGGCGCCAGGATGCAGGAGGGGATCATTTCCCTGATGCAGATGGCAAAGACCTCTGCTGCCTTGAAACGGCACAGCGACGCGGGACAGCTCTATATTTCCGTGCTGACGGATCCAACCACAGGAGGCGTGACCGCCAGCTTTGCCATGCTGGGGGATATCATCCTCGCGGAGCCCAATGCTCTCATCGGGTTTGCGGGACCGAGGGTGATCGAGCAGACCATCGGGGAGAAGCTTCCGAAGGGATTTCAGCGGTCGGAGTTTCTTTTAGAGCATGGCTTCATTGACCGGATCGTGGGCCGGGAAGAGCAGAAAGCGGTGCTTGCGCAGATCCTGAGAATGCATCATAAGAATGAAACGGCAGCGGGCAGTGAGAACAAGGCTGTTATCGCGGGACATAGCAGAGGGCCGCAGAATCTGGAAAACCGGGAAGATCACGCAGAGGGAAATCCGCAAATGCAGGTTCTGGAAAAGCAGGCATGTCCTGCATGGGAGAGTGTGCAGATTTCCCGAAAGAAAGGCCGACCTGTGGGAATTGACTACATCTCCCATCTGTTCACGGATTTTGTGGAACTGCACGGCGATCGGTATTATAAGGATGATCCGGCGGTTGTCGGAGGGCTGGCATATTTTCAGGGGATCCCTGTGACCGTGATCGCGCAGGCCAAGGGGAAGTCTACCAAAGAAAATGTGGAGCGTAATTTCGGAATGCCTTCCCCGGACGGATACCGTAAGTCACTGCGCCTTATGAAGCAGGCAGAGAAATTTCATCGTCCGGTGATTTGCTTTGTGGATACGCCCGGGGCATTCTGCGGCCTGGAAGCGGAGGAACGGGGACAGGGGGAAGCGATTGCCAAGAACCTGTTTGAGCTCTCGGCTCTGAAAACCCCGATCCTTTCCATTATTATCGGAGAGGGCGGCAGCGGCGGGGCGCTTGCCATGGCTGTGGCGGATGAGGTCTGGATGCTGGAAAATTCCATTTATTCCATCCTTTCGCCGGAAGGCTTCGCAAGTATTCTGTGGAAGGACAGCAAACGTGCGGATGAGGCGGCAGAGGTCATGAAACTGACTGCGTCGGACCTGAAAAATATGGGGATCATTGAGCAGATCATTCCGGAGCCTGCGGATTATACGGAAGGCAGCATGGATTCAGTGTGCGAGACGATAAAGCCGGGGATTGCGGGCTTTTTGGAAAGATATTGCGGGATGGAAACGGGGGAACTGACCGCGAAGCGGTATGGAAGATTCCGTAAGATGTAAAGCTTTGGGGAAGGAAAGGAGACGCAATGTGGAGAATCGGAGAGAAGGAAGTCAGGGTTCCACTGATCCAGGGTGGCATGGGAGTCGGGATCAGCCTGGGGCGGCTGGCGGGAACGGTTGCGGCCCAGGGCGGTGTGGGGATCATTTCCACGGCCCAGATCGGATTCCGGGAGGAAGATTTTGACCGAGATCCCGGTGCGGCCAATCTTCGTGCTATTAGAAAAGAGATGGCACGGGCGAGGACAATCTCGCCGAACGGGATCATCGGTTATAACATTATGGTGGCCCTTCGGGACTATGAGGCCCATGTACAGGCCGCGGTGGCCGCAGGGGCGGATCTGATCATTTCCGGAGCAGGCCTTCCTGCGGAGCTTCCCATGCTGACCCAGGGGAGCAAAACGAAGATCGCTCCTATCGTCTCTACAGAAAAGTCGGCCAAGGTCATTTTGAAGTATTGGGACAGGAAACATCAGCAGACAGCGGACCTGGTTGTGATTGAGGGACCGGAAGCCGGGGGGCATCTGGGATTTGACCGAGAGGCGCTGGATTTTTACGCGAAATCAGATTATACGGAAGAAATCCGGCGCATCCTGGATGTGGTCCGGGGATATGAGAAGAAATTCGGAAAGAAGATTCCGGTTGTGGCGGCAGGCGGAATCTATGACCGGGAAGATGTGGAGCGCGCCATGAAATCCGGCGTGGACGGCGTGCAGGTTGCAAGCCGGTTTGTAACTACGGAGGAGTGCGATGCGGATTTCCGCTATAAGGAGGCCTATATCCAGGCATCCAAAGAGGACATCGTCATTGTAAAAAGTCCGGTGGGAATGCCTGGAAGAGCTATTTTGAATCCTTTTATGAAACGTGTGATGCTAGGTGAAAGGATTTCCCATACGCCCTGTCACGGATGCCTGGCAAAATGCAGTCCGGCGGAAATACCATATTGTATTACGGATACATTAACCGCGGCGGCGGAGGGAAGAATAGAAGAAGGGCTGTTATTCTGCGGAGCCAAGACGTATCGGGCGGAACGGATCGAGACGGTGAGAGAAGTGGTGGAGTCGCTGTTTCCGGATTCCTGAAAGGATACCCAAGGGCAGCAGTAAAATCTGGAAAGGAGCGGAACGCTGTGGATGCATTTGAAATGATTAATGATGTTCTGGTGAATTTATTTTATGAGATCCTGGAGCTGGAAGAGAAAGCAGTCATAACGGATGAATTTCGGGATATCAGCAATAATGATATGCATATCATAGAAGCGATCGGCCTGGGGAATGACAGTACGATGTCTGCGGTTGCCAGGAGGCAGGGGATCACGGCAGGGTCGCTGACCACTTCCATGAACAGTCTGGTAAAGAAGGGGTATGTGGTGCGCAGCCGTTCCGAACAGGACCGTCGGATCGTGTACATCAGCCTGACGGAGAAGGGAAGAAAGGCGTATTATCATCATGAGAATTTCCACAGGGAGATGATCAATGCGGCTATGAAGAATCTGAGTGAAGAGGAGCTTCCGCTGCTGGCCAGGACATTGAACGGGCTGGCTGTATTTTTCCGGAATTACGGGGAATATAGGGAGGAACTGCCAGACAGAATAAGTTGATTTAAAATGGGTATTGACATTCAATCATCCTATGTTAAAATAGAAAAGTATCTGGAATGTATTGATATGTAAAGATAAATGAACAGCAAAGGCAATGACCGTGCATAGTAGAGACTCATTTTCTAGCAGAGAGAGAGAACCACCGGCTGAAAGTTCTCTTTAGTTCAGATGACGATCGAATTTCCCACGTGAGCCGTATTCCCGAACCCCTGTATCGGAGTGCCTGTCATTGAGACACGGTAGATGCGGCGCGGCTTTGAATCTGGTAAGTAGGGAATGCCGCAGGCTGTACGTTACACAGCAGCAGAGTGCCCGTGGAGTGTCCATGGGAATCAGGGTGGTACCGCGGATTATGACTTCGTCCCTTTTTTGGAGGGGATGAGGTCTTTTTTTTGTTCTATAGAAAACTTCTCCGAATTTTCCTATAGAACAAAAACCCTCCGGGGGACGCGCACTGCGGCGTATGAGGTAGATGTCGGAATGCGACCGCCGCAGGCGCGAGTTTCGCAAGCGAAACTCTTTGTTCTGGAAATTTGGTATTGCCGTAAGTTAGAAGCTGCTTTTCAGAGAGCAGCAGACATTCAGTGGAATGGAATATTGTCTGCATCTAAGAAAGGAGAAACCAGAATGAAAGACAGATTGGAACAGATCAAAAAAGAAGCCATCGCGCAGATCCAGGCATCGGATGTGCCGGAAAGGCTCAATGACGTACGCGTGCGGTTCCTTGGGAAGAAGGGTGAGCTGACCGCCGTACTCAAAGGGATGAAGGATGTTGCGCCCGAGGAACGCCCGAAGGTGGGCCAGCTTGTGAACGAGACGAGGGCCGCCATCGAAGCGATCATGGAAGAGACAAAGCAGAAAATGGAAAAGGTGATCCGCGAGGAGAAACTCAAAGCCGAGGTTATCGACGTGACGCTGCCGTCTAAGAAGAACAGCGTCGGCCACAGGCATCCCAACACCATCGCCCTGGAAGAGGTGGAGCGTATCTTCGTGGGAATGGGATATGAGGTTGTGGAAGGGCCGGAGGTGGAATACGACCTGTATAATTTTGAAAAACTGAATATTCCTGCGGATCATCCGGCAAAGGACGAGCAGGATACTTTCTATATTAATAAAGATATTGTGCTGCGTACCCAGACCTCCCCGGTGCAGGCACGTGTCATGGAGCAGGGAAAGCTGCCGATCCGAATGATCGCGCCGGGCAGGGTATTCCGTTCCGACGAAGTGGATGCTACCCACTCTCCGTCCTTCCATCAGATCGAGGGACTGGTCATTGACAAGCATATTTCCTTTGCGGACCTGAAAGGAACCCTGGAGGTATTCGCAAAGGAGCTGTTCGGGCCGGAGACAAAGACGAAATTCCGTCCCCATCATTTCCCGTTCACGGAGCCAAGCGCGGAGGTGGATGTGAGCTGCTTCAAATGCGGCGGAAAGGGGTGCCGTTTCTGTAAGGGCTCGGGCTGGATCGAGATCCTGGGCTGCGGTATGGTACATCCCCATGTGCTGGAAATGTGCGGGATCGACCCGGAGGAATACGGCGGCTTCGCGTTCGGCGTAGGACTGGAACGGATCGCGCTCCTGAAATATGAGATCGACGATATGAGACTGCTGTATGAAAATGATATCCGTTTCTTAAAGCAGTTCTGAGGATCAAACAGGAATCAGGCAGGATCGAGTGACGCAGTAATGTATAACAGTAACGAATTGTCCCTCGTATTTCTATCATGACAGAGACTTTTTTGACAGAATGCGGGGATGGAAAACGAAAGGATCATAGAAAGTGAGGAATAGATTTTGAATACTTCATTATCATGGATAAAAGCATATGTGCCGGACCTGGATGTGACCGCACAGGAATATGCGGATGCGATGACGCTGTCCGGTACCAAGGTAGAGGGCTATGAGGAATTGGATGCGGATTTGGACAAGATCGTGATCGGGCAGATCGAGAAGATTGAGAAGCACCCAAACGCGGATAAGCTGGTGGTGTGCCAGGTCAATCTCGGAAAGGAGACCACCCAGATCGTGACCGGCGCTCCTAATGTATTCGAAGGGGCAAAGGTTCCGGTCGTTCTGGACGGCGGACGTGTGGCAGGGGGGCATGACGGCTCCAAAACACCCGGCGGGATCAAGATCAAAAAAGGGAAGCTTCGGGGCGTGGAAAGCAACGGGATGATGTGCTCCATCGAAGAGCTGGGCTCCAACCGGGACATGTATCCGAAAGCGCCGGAGGAAGGCATCTACATTTTCCCGGAGGATGCTCAGGTTGGTGAGAATGCGGTCAAGGCACTGGGACTGGACGATGTAGTCGTGGAATATGAGGTGACGTCCAACCGGGTGGACTGCTTCAGTGTGGTCGGGATCGCAAGAGAAGCTGCGGCTACATTTGACAAAACATTTGTGCCTCCGGTGGTGAAAGAGACAGGAAATGACGAGGACGTCAACGACTATGTGAAGGTTTCTGTGGAAAATACGGACCTGTGCCCGCGTTACTGTGCAAGGGTCGTCAAGAATATCAAGATCGGGCCGTCCCCGAAGTGGATGCAGAGACGGCTGGCTTCCGTGGGAATCCGCCCCATCAATAATCTGGTGGATATCACCAACTATGTGATGGAGGAATACGGACAGCCCATGCATGCCTATGACCTGGAGACCATTACCGGGCATCAGATCGTGGTAAAGACCGCACAGGACGGGGAGACATTTACCACGCTGGACGGACAGGAACGGAAGGCGGACAAGGACGTGCTGATGATCTGCGACGGCGAGAAGGCCATCGGCATCGCCGGGATCATGGGCGGCGAAAACTCCATGATCACAGACGACGTAAAGACCATGCTGTTCGAGGCGGCATGCTTCGACGGTGTCAATATCCGAAAGTCCAGCAAGCGCGTGGGGCTTCGGACAGACGCGTCGGGCAAGTTTGAAAAGGGCCTGGATCCGAACAACGCGAAAGCGGCCATCGACCGGGCATGTCAGCTTGTGGAAGAGTTAGGCGCCGGAGAAGTGGTGGGCGGAATCGTGGATGTGTATGGAAAAGAGAAGCATCCGGTTCGTGTTCCTTTTGACCCGGACAAGATCAATGCCATGCTGGGAACCGATATTTCCGAGGAAGAGATGCTGGGATATTTCAAAAAAATTGACCTGGGATATGACCCGGAGACGAAGGAAGTGATTGCGCCGACCTTCCGTCAGGATCTGTTCCGGCTTGCGGATATTGCGGAGGAAGTGGCGAGATTTTACGGATATGATAATATTCCGACCACGCTGCCAAACGGAGAAGCGACTACCGGAAAGCTGTCCTTCAAGCTGCGGATCGAGCAGGCGGCGAGGGATATCGCTGAGTTCTGCGGATTCAGCCAGGGGATGTGCTATTCCTTCGAGAGCCCCAAGGTATTTGACAAATTGCTTTTGCCGAAGGATTCGCCGCTGCGCCGGACGGTGGAGATCATGAACCCATTGGGAGAGGATTACAGCATCATGCGCACCACTTCCCTGAACGGGATGCTGACCTCCCTGGCGACCAATTATAATAGAAGAAATAAGGACGCGCGCCTCTATGAGCTTGGAAATATTTACCTTCCGAAGAGCCTTCCGCTGACCGACCTGCCTGAGGAACGGATGCAGTTTACGCTGGGAATGTATGGAAAAGGGGATTTCTTCAGCATGAAGGGCGTGGTCGAGGAATTTTTCGAGAAGATCGGCATGAAGGACAGGGAGACCTACGATCCAAATGCAGGAAAACCGTACCTTCACCCGGGGCGCCAGGCAAACATCCTGTATGATGGAAAGGTTGTGGGATATCTCGGCGAGCTCCATCCGGAGGTGGCGGATATCTACGGAATCGGCGAGCGCGCCTATGTGGCGGTCATTGACATGCCGGAAATTATGGAGTATGCTACATTTGACAGGAAATATTATGGAATCGCAAAATATCCGGCAGTGACCCGGGATATCAGCATGGTGGTGCCGAAGCATATCCTGGCAGGGCAGATCGAAGAGGTAATCTCCGCTAAGGGAGGAAAGTATCTGGAAAGCTATGCCCTGTTCGATTTGTACGAAGGCGCGCAGATCAAGGAAGGCTTCAAGTCCGTGGCATATTCGATCGTATTCCGCGCAAAGGACAAGACGCTCTCAGACGCAGAGGTGACAGAGGCCATGGATCGAATCCTCAAAGCGCTGGAAGGCATGGGGATCGAGCTGAGGAAATAAAGAGGCAGGGTGCGCCTGTGCGGTTTTTGCGGATGGATGAGCAGGCTTTGCCGGGCTCATCCATAACAACAAGGAGGCAGAGATGAAGAAAAAACAGATAGGCGGCCTGATCGTCGCGGCGGTATTGTTTATTGTGGTGGGAGTGACCAGCGTATTGACCAATACGGTGTCCCAGAATCTGCTGCAGGCGAGTATGGTTGAAATGCTGACTTCGGACTATGGATATGATACCCCCAATTACGACTATATTGCGGTGGTGGAAGTGGTAGGTACAATCCAGGAGCAGACGGCGACCAGTATCTTTGAGATTGCGGAAGGGTATCAGCATACCGATACCATGAATTATATTGACAATCTGATGTATGACCCGAACAATAAGGGGATTCTTCTGTACGTGGATTCGCCGGGCGGTACGGTATATGAATCGGAGGAGCTGTACGATAAGCTGAGGGAGTATAAGGAAATGTCCGGCAATCCGGTATGGACCTATATGTCCCATTACGCGGCTTCCGGCGGCTACATGATCTCCATGGCATCGGATCAGATCTACGCGAATACGAATACCACAACGGGCTCCATCGGAGTCATCATGTCAGGACTGGACATGACGGGCCTGTATGAAAAGCTGGGCATCCGCTATGTCAGCATTGCCAGCGGAGATTTTAAGGACAGTTCGAAGCTGACAGATGAACAGATCGAGGTATTCCAGGGCCAGGTTGATGAATACTACGGAAAATTTGTGGGAATCGTCGCAGACGGCCGGAATATGCCGGACGAGAAAGTGCGCGCTCTGGCCGACGGGAGGACCTATACGGCGGCGCAGGCCCTGGAAAACGGGCTCATTGACGAGATCGGCTCCTATGAGTATATGCAGAACGAGATGAGTGATGAACTGGGCGTATGGGATTATTATCAGCCGGTCAGCGAGGAAAATATTTTCGCATCGTTTTTCTCGGAACTCCGGGAGCTCGTTCCGAAGTCGGAAGCCCAGATACTAAAGGAAACCGCATCATCTATGGAAAGCGGGGTGCCGATGTATTATGCAGAACAATTACGATAGCTGCAGAGCGGATGCAGGCGTGACATATGCAGGCTTCTGGGTGCGCTTTGCGGCGTATTTGATCGACAGCGGGATTGCTTTTTTGCTGCTGCTGGTGGTCAGGCTGGTCATGTCAGGGGTGCTCTCGGCACTGTATGGAACGGCGCTGGGAGGAAATATCCTGTTCCACTATACGCTGAAGGACATCGTGCTGTATCTGGGACAGGTGCTGTATTTTATCCTTTGTACCAGGTATACGGGGACGACGCCGGGCAAGCGCGTCATGAACCTGCGGGTGATCTCCGTAGAAGAAAGCGGGGAACTGGATCTGCTGACGGTGGTGTACCGGGAGACGGTGGGAAGATTCTTAAGCAGTATTTTTGTCTGTATCGGGTATCTGATCATCGGAGTGGACAGGGAAAAACGGGGCTTCCATGATATGCTCTGCGATACCCGGGTGGTATACGGAAAGAGAGTGAAAGTATATCCTGTGTATCCCTATGCACAGGCGCGCCCGGTGGAGACGCCGCCTGTATATCCGGCGGAACCTCAAAGCGGACCGTACCATATGGTAGAGCCTGCCGAACAGAATGTGCATCCCGCAGAAGTAGTGCCGCAGATCCTGCCAAACGAAAGGCAGCAAGCGGCATTCGGCGCAGGAGAGGCCGGAAGGCAGGCGGAAGAAGATAAAGGGGATTCTGACGAATTATGAAAAAACAGGATTTTTATTATGAACTGCCGGAGGAACTGATCGCTCAGGACCCTCTGGCGGATCGTTCCAGCTCCAGGCTGCTTGTGCTTGACAGGCAGTCCGGGGCTGTTTCCCATCATGTATTCAGGGAGATTTTGGACTATCTGCAGGAGGGCGACTGCCTGGTGATCAATGATACCAAGGTGATTCCGGCAAGGCTGATCGGCTCCAAGGTGGGAACGGAAGCGAAGGTTGAGGTTTTACTGCTGAAGCGAAAAGAAAATAACATATGGGAGACCCTTGTCAAGCCGGGGAAAAAGGCCAGGCCCGGAGCAAAGATCAGCTTCGGGGACGGGCTGCTTGTGGGGGAGGTGCTGGAGGTTGTGGAAGAGGGCAACCGTCTGGTGCAGTTTTCCTATGAGGGAATTTTTGAAGAAATCTTAGACCGTCTGGGACAGATGCCCCTGCCCCCTTATATCACCCACCAGCTCCAGGAGCGGGAGCGGTACAATACGGTTTATGCCGTTCATGAGGGCTCCGCTGCCGCGCCCACGGCAGGGCTTCATTTTACGCCGGAGCTGCTGCAGGAGATTGAGAAAAAAGGGGTGGATATCGCAAGGGTCACACTTCACGTTGGGCTTGGAACCTTCCGGCCGGTGAAGGCGGAGGAGATCACGGATCATCATATGCATTCCGAATTTTATCAGATCCAGGAGGAAGCGGCGGAGAAGATCAACCGTGCAAAGTCCGGAACCGGGCGGGTCATCTGCGTTGGGACGACGAGCTGCCGGACGGTGGAATCCGCTGCGGATGAGAACGGCCGCATTCAGGCAGGAAGCGGCTGGACGGAGATCTTTATCTATCCGGGGTATCGCTTTAAAGTACTGGACGGCCTGATCACCAACTTCCATCTGCCGGAATCCACGCTGATCATGCTGGTTTCCGCGCTGGCGGGGCGGGAGCAGGTGATGAAGGCTTATGAGGAGGCTGTGGAGGAACGGTACAGGTTCTTTTCGTTTGGGGATGCGATGTACATTGGGTGAGTAAACCACAGCAATCAGATAGCTGTTAAAACACTGGATTTGAATTTGCCATTCAAAGATATTGCAGGACAGTTAGATGGAATTGCAGCAGACCATTTTAATTGCAAGTGAGGTTTCCTATTTGAAAAAGAAAAAAGATGAAATAACCATTCGGTCCAGCACAGCAGAATACTTGACCTATGTTGCGACTGTCGGCGACCAGCAGGACAGCATTGAGATGCGCTATGAGGACGAGAATATATGGCTGACACAGAAGATGATGGCTACGCTGTATGATATTGATGTTCGGACAGTCAGCGAGCATATCAAAAAGATTTACTCAGATTCTGAACTTGAAGAAAATTCAACAATCCGGAAATTCCGGATTGTTCAAACCGAAGGTTCCCGTCAGGTGACTCGTGATACGAAACATTATAATCTTCAAATGATTATCTCAGTCGGCTTCAAAGTGAATAATGAACGAGCTGTACAGTTTCGTAAATGGGCTAACGGTATCGTGACAGATTACACAATTAAAGGCTGGGCCATGGACGTTGAGCGTTTAAAAAATGGTGGTTCAGTGCTTATGTCAGAATACTTCGACCATTTGCTTGAACAGATTCGCGAGATCCGTTTGTCCGAGCGTAGATTTTATCAGAAGATAACAGACATCTATGCCACTGCACTTGATTATGACCGCACTGCAAAAACAACAAAACAGTTCTTTGCAAAAGTACAGAACAAGATGCACTATGCAGTGCATGGACATACAGCAGCAGAGCTGATTTATGAGCGCGCTGATGCAGAAAAGCCACATATGGCACTTACTACATGGGCGGCAGCGCCGGAAGGCAAAATAGTAAAAAGCGATGTCAGCATTGCGAAGAATTATCTTTCAGAACAAGAAATGCGTTCATTAGAGCGTATCGTATCTGCCTATCTGGATTTGGCAGAGGATCGCGCAGAGCGTCATATTCCGATGACAATGGAAGATTGGTCAAAGCGACTGGATTTATTCCTGATGGCAGACGACAGAGAAGTCTTGCAGGATGCTGGAAAAATCACTGCAGAGATTGCCAAGGCAAAAGCAGAGACTGAGTTTGAGAAGTATCGTGTTGTTCAGGACCGATTGTTCATGTCTGATTTTGATAAATATATGTTGGAATTGGAGGAAAATGCAAAGAAGTAGATTGTTTGTTTTTTAAGATGCAATGCTCACGATATGAGTAAAAATTTGGAGCGGAGGGATTCCTTTGTTTAAGAAAAAAGACACAAAGACCGTAAAACAGGGTGCAAAGGCGCAGGCAGGGAAGCCGGCGGCCAAAATCGGAAAGGCACAGACAAGCAAGACTGCCGCAAAAAGCAGGAAAACACAGTCAGGAAAGGCTGTATCTAAGGCCGGAAAGGCGCAGGCAGGAAAACCGGCGGATCAAAGCGGAAAGCCGCAGGATAGAAGCGACGTGATACTTGCCAAATTAATGGCAATAGAAAAAGAGGCCAGATTGGAGCAGGCGAGAGACCGGGTTGACCAGTTGGAAGATGAGAATATTGCTGAGAATCTTGAGCAATTACTGAAGCTTCTGAGGTCAGGAGATTAAAGAAAAACGGCAGGGGACTGTCCTGCTTTTCTGAAACATGAGGATTGATGAAAGCTGCTTTTACCAGCAGCTTTTTATGACCCTAAGGAGGTAGGATCCATGGACATACAAGGTTTCTGGGACGCGGTACTAAAGCAAGACGCAGATCGGATGAGAGCGTATTTCTGCAGGGATGCATACATTAACTGGCATTGTACGGATGAACAGTTTACGGTGGAGGAATACATAAGGGCAAACTGTGAGTATCCGGGAGAATGGGACGGGGAGATTGAACGTGTAGAAACCATGGGGGATGTATCTGTGGCGGTCGTACATGTATATACCTGCGACAGGAGCCTGTCCTTTCATGCGGTATCATTTATGAAGACAGAAAACGGTAAAATTCTTTCGCTGGACGAATACTGGGGAGATGACGGGGCAGCGCCCCAGTGGCGGCTGGATCAAAAAATTGGCTGTAAAATACCGCCGGCAGCAAAAAAGCGCCCGTTCGCTTCATTGAAGTAATCGGTTCAGGCCGGATAACCGATAAATTTAAGGAGAGGAAGTTTTTTTCACGGAACAGCGAAAAGGAGGAAGTGGCTATGAGGATTTATGCAGGTCAGACAACCAGTTTTTTCCCGGCGGCGGCAATCAATCAGAGTGTGAACCGAAACCGTATGGATCATGGGCAGCAGGCATTGCCGGCGATGCGGACGGATACGGCATTGATTTCGCCCCAGGGGAAGGCATCCAGCCTTCTGGCAAATCTGATGAACCAGAAGGAAATGCTATGCGGCAACAAAGAATCACTGCTCACCAGGATGCTGGACGATGAGGATGGGAACAGTATGGCCGGGCTTCAGGAACAGTTGGAAGAGTACGAGAAGCAGCTGGAGGAGATTGATGAACAGATTGCTTCGGAGATGGCAAAGCAGAACGAGAGCGCCAAAGAACAGGGCAGTGCGGGCCAAAAGCCGCAGAAGACTGAGGAAACGGGAACGCCGGCTTCTGATGGCGGGACAATCGCCAAATTGACGAAGTTATCTGCGGATCTGGAGAAAACGCAGACAGCGGATCAGGCACGTGTGAGGCGTGAGGGTGAAAAAAGAGTCTGCGAAGCGGAAATAGAACTGGGCTCTGAAGCCGCAAAACGGAAACTGGATCAGATCAATGAGACTGAGCAGATGACGGAAAAATGGATGCCGCTTTGGAAGAACGGAGAGGCAGGACAGTGAACCGCACGTTCCTTTATTCCATCAGCGAAGCAGACCATGACCTTCGGATCGAACAGTTTCTGCGCCGTCGGGGGTATTCCAGGCAGAACCTGACGGAACTGAAAAAGATGCCGGACAGCATCCAGGTCAATGGGCTGAACTGCATTCTAAAAAAAACATTGTCCCCAGGAGATGAGCTGGCGGTGCGAATCCAGGAAACCGACAGCTCCGAAAAGATTCCGGCGGTCAACATTCCCCTCCGCATCATCTATGAAGATGAGGATATCCTGGTGGTTGACAAGCCTGCCGGACTGCCGATGCACCCATCCATGAAAAATTACCATTATTCCCTAGCCAATGGGCTGGTGTGGTATTACCAACAGCAGAAGGAAGCGTTTATCTTCCGCTGTGCAAACCGTCTGGACCGGGACACTTCGGGGCTGACTGTGGTTGCGAAGCACATGCTCAGTGCAAACATTCTGTCCGGGATGGGATACCGGCATGAGATTGAAAGGGAATACCTGGCCATCGTCCGGGGGAATGTGCTTCCGCCTTCCGGCACGATTGACGCTCCTTTGTCCCGCAGGGAGGGTTCAATCATTGAGCGGAAGGTGGATTTTGAACATGGGGAGCGGGCATTGACGCACTACCAGGTGGTGGAAGAGAAGAACGGGCACAGCCTGGTCTCACTCCGTCTTGAAACAGGACGTACCCATCAGATTCGGATTCATCTGAAATATCTCGGGTTTCCACTGGTTGGTGATTATCTGTATAATCCGGATATGGAGTATATCAGCCGGCAGGCGTTGCATTCCTGCCGGCTGCGGTTCGTGCATCCGATTACGAAGGAGTGGATGGAGTTCAGGGCGCCTTTGCCGGAGGACATGCAGATTCCGTTTCAATGGGATTACGGATATGAAATTTAATTGCAGGATTTCATGCACATAATTTTACCCTCTGCATAAGTTATAGACAGGGAGAATGTATTCGGCGTTTTCAAGCAGGATACAGCAGGAACCAGGAGGGTGAAAGATATGATTGAAAAATTGAACGGGGCGCCGGAGGCGTATGCAGATATCAGAGGAACGGAGGAATATCCGGAGATTCACGGGAGAATTACCTTTTATGATGTATTCGGCGGTACGATTCTAATGGCGGAGATCTACGGACTGCCGGACGAGGACAACGAAACGGCAGGGCATTTTTTCGGATTTCACATTCACGAGGGCGGCGCCTGCACAGGCGATGACGCGGATCTTCTGAAAAATACCGGGGGACACTATAATCCGGAAGGAAAGGCACATCCCGAGCATGCCGGAGACCTGCCTCCCCTGTTATCCACCCGCGGGGCGGCGTGGATGGCTGTGTATACAGGACGCATACATCCCGAGGAAGTGATCGGGAAAACGGTGGTCATCCATCTGCAGCCGGATGATTTCCATTCCCAGCCGTCCGGAGACAGCGGCATAAAGATTGCCTGCGGGGGGATCCGGGAATGGCGGGTTCGTCCGGAGATGGAGGAGGACGGCGAATAGGGCGGCTGCGGACAGCAGTAAATAGTCATTGGAAATCATAGACTAAGCGTCCGCGGATTGTCATGCATCCAGCCCATTGAAAAGCCGTCTGGCGGCGGTCTTAAGCGTCCGCGACGCTTTTTGGGACGGCCCGGAACGTAGAGTCGGGGGGCTGGATGCCAGCCCCGTCGCTGAATACCATCGTATCAAGAAAAGCTGCCAGCGGCAGGTTTTTGGTATTGGCCGGATGCCGTGCAGCAAGTGCACGACACCGTGTAAACAGTAATAAAACAGTTACAAAAAATTAACAAAATAGACATAATTGTATTGTAGAAATTCAATAGATGTGGTAAAATCTCTCTGTGGCGATAGATTTATGAGTACAGGTGATAAATTCCTGAAAAGGGATTTATTGCCTTTTTTTGTGTGCAGGAAAATAAAGGTACGCTTTCTGTTCCTTTTTATCCTGCCCACACCGGTATTGGAACCGACAATGTCTGTCCTGGAAATGGGGCCTGCAAGCCAGGTGGAAGAACCCTTTCCGCTATGGCGGATTTTCACGTTCCAATGCGATCAATATTCTTATTAAACAGAAAGGGGGAATGAATGAGGATCTGTCGCTGCAGGCAGGAGGAATGATTCCTGTTCAATTTTATATAACATACTTTACAAAGGAGGTCTCATGGATGAAAAGATCCGGAAGAAAATTATTAGGAATTTTGCTGTCAGCGTCCATAATCGCAACGGCGGTATTTCCAATGCAGGGTATGGCAGTAGAGAAAATTGACCATGTAGTGGAGCAAGAAGCGCAGACAGAAGAAAACGCGACACAGGAGGAAACGACGGAAACTACGGTTCCGAACGATATAACGCAGGCGGAAGAAACCAATGAGCCAACAGTTGAACCGCCGGCAAAAGAAACCGATGATTCTACGATTATTCCGCCGCCGGAAACGGACGATTCCGCGACCGAGCAGCCGATGACGGAGACAGATGATTCCGCAATCGAGCCGCCGGCAAAGGAGACGGATGATTCCGCAATTGAGCCGCCGGCAAAGGAAATGGATGATTTCGAGATCAAGCCGCCGACGAAGGAAACAGACGAGCCTTCGACCACGCCAGCGACGAAAGAAACGGATGAACCCTCGATTATGCCGTTTTCTTATGACATTAACATGCCGGTTATTGAAAGCTTCGAATTTGAGGAGAATGGACGGGAACTGACAAAAAAAGATACACTTCATTTTAAAATGTCAGCCTATGATGCGGACCGCGTTATCAAAAATATCAGGGTTGTGATTCGGAGAAAAAATAGTAGCCCCACAAAGACTGTTACATTCCATAAATCTGAGGAATCTGAAAATCTCTATACAGGAACCTTTGATTGCAGCAATTTAGTGAGCTATGGAGGCGATTATTATGTTGAGATGATTCGGCTGGAAGACGAGACAAACAATTATGTAGATTGGCCTGTTATGGAGGATGGAAAATATCGCTATACATTTAAGTTCAAAGATACCGGAACATTTACTGCTTCTAACTATCAAATAAAAAGAGTGTCTTCTGAATCGGATGGAAAACTGAGGGTGGGAGACACGGTGACATGCACGGCACAAGTGGAATGCGAAGATATCGAAATGGGAAGCGCATATTTTCATATAAAAACTGTGAATAGTCCTTCACATTCAAAGAACGTATCTATGAGCTATAATGCTGAAACGAAGACTCTGACAGGTACTTATCAAGTTGAAAAAACTACTTATCCGTCAGAATGGGAAGTTGAGTATATACGAATATCTTCAGAAAGCCGGGCTTTTTATTTTTATCCGAAGAACGAGGAACCAAATAAAGACTTAAAATTTACAGTTGTCAATGAAGATTATGATGCGGAGAAACCTGTAATTAAAAGCATCACTATAGACAAAAACGGACAAACGGTAAAAGCCGGGGAAAAAGTTTCCATCAAGGTAAAAGTAGAGGAAAAGAATCCTTCAAACCCAATGACCATAAGATTCACCCCACAGGCTTCGGGAGTTTCATCTTTAACTTGTTACCTGTATTTGAATAACAATACCATGGAACATGAATATACAGGAACAATAAATATTACACAAAATTCTTACCCGACGAAATGGGAGCTTACCTATTTGAGTTTATCCGATGAGAACGGAAATACCACTTTCTTGTCAGATTTCAAACCGGACTGGAGTACATCCCGTCCGTGGCATTACACCGTAGATCCAGAGGGATATCTGGATGATACAAAACCGCCTGTGATTGAAAGCATTACCATTGATAAAAATGGACAAATGCTCCATCCGGGCGATACAGTTACCTTAACTGTGAAAGTAGATGAGGAACATCCGTCCAGTTGGGCATATGCTTCTTTCTACCCACAGGTATCCAATGTTTCCGGCAACGAAAACATGAACCTGCATTACAATGCGGATACCAGGGAATATACCGGTTCAATCTCTATTACAAATAACACATATCCATGCGAATGGATGCTTACGTCTTTGAGTGTAACTGATATTAAAGACAATCTCACGACTCTGAACTATTTCAAACCAGACTGGCGCGAGACCTGTCCCTGGTATTACAGAGTAGAAACTGACGAAACCTACAGAGAAGACGTAAAGGATGCCACTTTTTCCATTCAGGGATACGTACGTGGGGAGACCGGCGCTTACAGCTACGGCTCGATTGTGGAGAATAAGACAATCAAAGTGGGGAGAAGGGATTCCATCAAAGGGCTGAAACTATGTCCGCCGCTGCCGGCAGAAGGGATAAATGTGAAATATCGGGAGGAAAACACCGGTATGGAGATTGGCGAAGACACAGAGCTGTTTTTTGGAAATACGTCCAATCCTTCTTATGATTTCCGTGCAGTTTATGACAAAATCTGTGTGAATGCGGTACTCACTTATGTAAGCAAGGACAAGGGTATGACGATGGCAATCGTACCGCAGTTTGTCGATCAAGATGCGACTTACGGGGAAATGCTGGCCTCCTTTGTACCTCCGGAAGATGCGGACCAGGATCTTCTTTCCGGATATGAACTGGACGGCGGGGATGAAAACACGCAGGTAGAAGATATGGGATATGTCGGCATAAAAGCCAGATATGAGAACTGTCTGGTTGCATGGAATATCAAGTATCTTGACGAAAATGGGAACGAAGCATCTAAGATCGTTTCCAAAACATATGAAAAGGGTACGACCATTCGTGATGCCCTGGCCGATTTGGAAGTACCGGCCGTACCGGAAGGAATCGAGTTCGAAAAATGGGCGCTTCCGGGGATTGACGGCAGCGAACTGATTTTCCATGAGATGACAAACTTAGACGTGACAGCCGTATACAAAGGAAAGACAACGGCAGAGGTATCTTATACCTACCGGGGAGAAAACGGAAAACTCGTCTCCGGCAGCAGGCTTATAGCTCTGGATGGAGAAAACCTTACATACAATGCCGCCTTAACAGAAGTGAAAAAGGCCTTGAACGATTTGAACCATCTCAAAGATCTTGTATTGTCGGATTGGGTCGGTATCACGGCCGGTACAGACATTGCAAGATATAAGAAAATGAATATACAGGCGAAGTACGCGAACTGTGTCGTGATTTTGAAATATCCGAAAGATGTCTTTGAATATGTGGTTGTGGAAAAAGACTCTGATTTTACGCTGCCTGTCGAAAACGAAACGTATATGGATATCCTCTGGGAAGGCTTCGAACAGGGACAAACTGTGAAGATTACCGGAGACAAGGAATTTATCGTGGCAGACGCGAAACATAAAGACGGGGCCCCAGAGGAGCCTTCAGGCGAAAAGCTTTCGGAGGAAGAAATCCAAAAAATCGTGTCCGATATTGAACAGAACGGAAGCGGGGAAACGGTACATGTGGAGATGGGAAAAGCGACTGTAGTGCCGAAAGAAATTCTGGAAGCCATTAAAGGGAAGGAAGTCAACATTGTCCTTGACATGGGGGCTTATAGCTGGTCGATCAGCGGAGACGAAGTGGCGGCAGCCGACCTGAAGGATATTGATCTGGAAGTCATTGTTGATACAGACGGTATTCCTCCGGCCATTGTGGATTCCCTTGCGGGAGAAAATCCGGCTACCCAGATTACCCTGACCCACAATGGAGAATTTGGATTCAGGGCAGACCTTACCGTGAACCTTGGCGCCGAGCACAGCGGCAGCACCGGAAAATTATATTATTATGACAGTTCCGGAAAGATGATCTACATGGATGCCGGAGAGATTGGGGAGGACGGCAATATCAGTTTGTCTTTCTCGCATGCATCCGAATATGTGGTAGTTTTTGAAAAAGCGTCATTGGATCAGGACGATGAAACAGATTCCGGAAACAAAGGGGAAGGTACTGGCTCACCCGACCGTGATGAGAAAAAAGATACGATCTCTAACGGAGGGGATGAGAAAAAAGGCAGCGACACTTCCGGCAGTGATGAGAAAAAAGAGAATGATTTCAGCAAGCGGAAGAGTCCGAAAACAGGAGAATAAACGGTTTTACAGATAGCGAAGCGCCCTCTGTCCAGTCAGTATACGGCTGGGCAGAGGGCATTTGATTTCCGCGAAGCAACGAGCCAAGCAGCCAGGCTTGCATGGATCTTTGACTTAGCGATTTTGAGTAAATGACAATTTTGTCACCGAAAAATTCACCGTGGTGTCATATGCTGACGGTATAATAAACATATCATAAGGAACAGAAAAAACAGATCAGACCCGGCAGGAGGCTACTCTGCCGTGCAAATGATATCTGAAAGGAGACATTTTAAATGGAAATACTCAGATGTGAAAATATTTCAAAAATCTATGGTTCCGGCGACACCTGTGTGAAGGCGCTGGATCAGATTTCTTTCTCTGTGGAAGCAGGGGAATTTGTGTCAATCGTGGGGCCTTCCGGGAGCGGAAAGTCCACATTGCTGCATATCCTGGGCGGGGTGGATAAGCCCACGGAGGGAAAAGTATTTATCGGGAAAACAGACATTCACGGACTGAGCGAGGATAAGCTGGCGATTTTTCGGAGGAGGCAGGTGGGGCTGATCTACCAGTTCTATAATCTGCTGCCGGTTCTGAATGTAGATGAGAATATTGTGCTGCCCCACCTCCTGGACGGAAGGAAGCTGGATCAGGAACGGCTGGACTTGATCGTGGAGGGCATGGGGCTCTCAGACCGGAGGAGAAACCTGCCGGGGCAGCTTTCCGGGGGACAGCAGCAGCGGGTCTCAATCGGAAGGGCGCTGTATAACCGGCCGGCCATCGTGCTGGCGGATGTAAACTGGACTATGGTTTTTGACTGTATTTATCGTATATTGTGTTTAAAATGATGGAATATAGCTACTTGATACACAAGGCATGAGAAAAAATGTGTACAGAGTAGAGGGAATTAATGTAATGACTGGCAGGAGGAATGTAAGCTCCATATGCCGGTTTTTTTGTTGGGCAGAAAGCATGAATGGAAGGAGATGATGATATCAGGATGAAAGACAAGTGAGGCAGTTGGATTCAAAATCATTATGCATTTAGCAGAACCAACAAAGGGTTTTTCTATAAAAAATAAGGAAGAGGTGGTTCAATATGGGAAACGAGATCACAGAGATCAACAAGGAGACTTTCTGGCAGTTCATTGAAGAAGCAAAGGAACAGTGCGGACAGGACATGGACGCAGAGATCTGCTGGTTAAAAGCAGGGCTGCTGCGCATGCAGCCGGAGCAGGTCTTGAAGTTCCATGCAATCATGCATGGGTATCAGGAGGCAGCATATAAATATGGGCTTTGGACCGCGGCTTCGCTTTTGATGGATGGCTGCACGGATGACCTGTTTATTGATTTCAGGGCATGGCTGATCGCCCAGGGGAAAGTGATTTATATGGCCGCTTTAGAGAATCCGGACTCGCTTGCGAAAGTAGAGCAGTATGGGGATTGTGAATTCGAAATGTTAAGCTATGTTGGAAATGAGGCCTATAAGGAACTGACCGGGCGGGGTGCCTATGAGGATTGTACGGCTGAAATGAGGGAACAAATGCTGGCAGAAGTTTCCGGGGAGATCAAGTACCATCCAATGATTGAATACCCGTTGGAAATACGGGATGCGGTGGCCGTGTATCCAAAGCTTGGCGACAGGTTTGTAACAAGGTATGGCATCCAGTGCTTCTTTATGGGTTCCGTGTGGAATACTTCACGGCCGGAAATAAAAGAGCTGGTAGAAAAAGGAGCAGATGAGGTGCACAGGCTCCGAATGAAACAACAGAAAAGCAAAATGAATAAGAAAAAACGGGATGACCAGTCCAGATCATGATCCCAAATGAACAATCTTAAAAAGCAGATCCCTTTGATGAATTACCTGGATTCCGGCCTTTCAACCTCAGATGACAGGGGGCATTTGTCACATCTGCACAGTTTTAGAAGGGGAGGATTGGTAGATTCTGTGAATGGTTTTCCTATTTCATAGGTGGTATAGTGTCGTACTTGAAGCAGGAAGAATTTCAAGAAAGGAGAACAATGAATTGCTGGAACGTGACAAAGATGAACAATGGGCAGAGGCGTTGTCACTATGGGTAGACCAGAAGGCGGCCGCATATCTGAAAGAAAACCATTCCCGGTTTGAAACAACCCTGGAGGAACAGAGACGGCTGGCTGAAAAGTATCCTGGGATCATTCCATTCTTAGATGGAGAGGGAGCCATGGAACTGACGGCAGAAGAGCATCAGGCAATCAAAGAATACCTGAACCTGCGGGAGAAGGCAGAATTTCTGATTCGGGAATACCGCTATTACCTGGGTCAGACCATGCATATTCCAGGGGGGAAGGAATTTGAGGTCCATCAAAATGTGCTCTGGAGGGCAGGAGAAAACCGGACAAGCCGGCTTTTGGAGCTTCTGGCCGCAAACCAGATGGAGGAAGCTGACCAGATGCTTTGTTCCTCCAATCCGGAATACCGGGTAAAGGTGGAGATGGAATCCAAAACACAGAAAGCACTCAGCGATCTGCAGAAAACGGAGGAAGTAAACACTGCCATTGCCAACTATGTGGATGCGGTCCATGGACGGTGGCTTTTGTTCCACAAACTTTTTTATCAGTATGCAGTGGAAGACATTTTCAGTTCATCAAGAGAAGCCAGAGAACAGCAGGATTCTTGAAGAAGGGAGAAGGGACATGGCATTACAGAAACCAATGAAGGGAACAGCCAGAATCAAACGAAACAAATGGTGCAGGGGAAATGGCTCCTACAGCGCCAGGGGAGAGCTTCGCGCCGGGATTTCGAGAAACAAAAAGATACTGAACCGGAAAGTCAGGCGCAAATCTAAAGTGCTCCTGCAAAATTCGAATTACAAAAAGGTCTGCAGGTCAGGCATGATGGTAGACTTTTCCTGATCCCCAGCCAGGAAAATGCAGGAATCATAAAAAGCGTACAGGCAGGAACCCCTTCCAGGATGTTTCCTGCCTTTTAACGTTCAGGGAGGTGACGGATTTTGGAAATGAGTGTATTTGAGCTTCTGGCAATTGCCCGGGAGATGGCAGGCGCGGATTATGTAAAGGGGGACCGGATTCGCTGTGAAAAGCGGTATGCCCCGGATACGGACCACATGCTGGAATTCCGGATATTGGGCAGACAGGAGCCTTATGGAAATCCGGGAGACCACTGCCGCCTGTTTTTGACGGGAGAAGGGTATCGGCAGATGCAGGAAATGGAACGGCAGAAAAAAATACGAATGATCCATTACGCAAGGGTCAGGGAAAAGAACCTTGCCTATGGGCCGGCCGCAGAACGGCCGGCTTCCAGGGGGGAGTAACCCCTTCCGGCTGGAAAGAAAATGTATTCCGGCCCGCCCATTATGGCCATCCGGCCATTCATTCAAAAGATATTCCCACAGATACAGGGTGATAAACGAATCAAGAAAGGAAGTGATGTTCATGGTCATCGGGATTGACCATGGCTTTTATGCCATCAAAGGCCCCCATGTTGTGTTCCCCAGCGGGCTTGCCGCTTATGATTATGAGCCATATACTATGCAGAACGTGCTGCAGCACGAGGGAAAATATTATGTCTGCGGTACCGGACGGCAGGCATTATTGAAGGACAAGACCGTCAATGACAATTACTATCTATTGACTATGGCGGCACTGGCGCAGGAGATCCGATGCCGGAAAGCACAGAAGCAGATGGAGGTTGTCCTTGCGGCAGGTCTCCCCCTGGCTGGTTTTGGGAGGGAGAAGCAGGCATTTCGAAATTATCTTCTGCGGGATCATCAGCCGCTGTGTTTCCAGTACGACGATGAAAAATACCGGTTATGGATTCGGGACGTGAAGCTGTTCCCCCAGGGGTACTCTGCCATTGCGCTGCATCCGGAGTATATCAACGGGGAGCCGTCAGTCCTTCTGGCCGATATCGGGGGCTGGACGGTAGACCTGATGCGGCTGGACAATGCGGTTCCCAATGCGGCTGCCTGCCGCAGCCTGGAGCTGGGAGTCATCCGATGCATGGATGAGGTCATGGAGCAGATCCGCCGGAGGACGGGACTGTCCGTAACCGACATCCAGATTGAGCGTGTCTTAAATGGAAGCGCCTGCAGTATGGATCAGACCGCCAAAGAGATGATCCAAAGCCATGGGCGGATTTATACGGAACGGATACTGTCCTCCATTCTGGAGGCTGGGTTCGATTTTAAAGCCATACCGGTGGTCTTTTTGGGAGGCGGCGCCTCCATCATAGAACGCCACATCCGTCCCCAGGACGGGCTGTGCCGGGCAGTGTTTCTGACGGATATCCATGCCAACGCTGCCGGATATGAACGGATCGCCGGACAGATGCTGAAAACATGAGCCGGCCGGTGTTCTCTTTTCGGCCCAATCTGGAAAACCCGGAGCATGTAAGGGCCTGGGAAATCCTGAAACGTGTTCCGGAAGGGCAGAAGAACCGGTTCCTGGTGCAGGCAATCCTGCAGAAGGATCAGGCCCGGTATCTGGAAAAAATGATACGCAAGGCTGTTCGGAGAGAACTGGAAGGAATCCGGCCTGAAAAAAGATACGTATCGGTAGAGCCGGAAGTCCCGGGGGCAGAGATCCAGGAGCCGAAGATCCCGGATCAGATGTTGGACTTTTTGTTTCAGATAGAGTAAGGACGGGGAAAGGAGGTGGTGCCGTTTTGAGGGAGGATTAAAAAATATGCCATTGTCAGGTATGCTGTATTTCCGTACTCCATATTTGTTGGGTATTGTGAATGGATATCCATGGGGTTTTCAAGTATCCTGTATGTAACAAAAGAAAAAGGAGGAACCAAGCATGGCAGGGATGAAGAACATCTGCGGAAAGATCCCCATGGAACTGCACGCGAAAATGCGGCAGGAAATTGAACAGAGGGAGATCAGCACACAGCAATTTATTCAGCAGGTCATTGAAGAACATTTCACAGAAAAAGGAGGACAAATCAGCATGGCAGTCAGGACAGTGGCAGTACAGGTATCGGAGGAACTTTTTGCAAGGCTTAAAGCGGCGGTCGCAAAGAAGGGATGCAGACAGAAGGATTTCCTGATCGAACTGATCGAGAAGGCAATCGAAGAGATTGAAGCGGAGTTTGGAGAGGAAAAGGCACAAGGCTCACCGGCTGTAGAGGCAGGGCCGGAGGCGCCGCCTGCACAGCGGGAAACAGGGAATGAGGAAGTATCCGAACCAGCAGAAACAGGATCTGGGGAAACAGAAGCTGAAGAACCAGAACAGACAGAAGCCGGGGACACGCCGGAAGAGGAGCCCGGAGAACTGGAGGGGCCATCGGGTGGGGAAGAACCGGATGAGGCAGAAGCCAGAGAAACAGCATCCGAACCGGAAACCGCTGACACAGAAGAAACGGGACTGGAGATGGACACAGTCGCATAGGAACACGGCCATAAGGCAGAAACGGCATGGGATAGGAACCATGCCGTTTTTTAGTGGAACGGATGGGCGGCCTGCCCTCCGTTTATTCCCGTGAAGCAACGAGCCAAGCAGCCATGCTTGCATGGGCATTTGGTGACTGCCGCCAGGGTTGCTAAGTGCCAGTGGCACTTGTTCAGCAACGACCGAAACGGAGTGTAGACCAGATACCCCGCAGCTTGCTGCGCTGGAATTTTGATGCCCCGTCAGCTTGCTGCGGGGTCTTTGACTTATGGAAGGGGTGATGACCGGAACAATTCGATTTTTTGACTTATTCAGCGGGATCGGCGGATTCCGTGAAGGGCTGGACCGGGCAGGCGGGTTTCAGTGTGTGGGACACTGTGAAGTGGATGCCCATGCGGATAAGAATTACCGGCTGCTGTTTGATACGGAAGGGGAGTGGTTTTGTGATGACGCAAGAGCAATTGAAACAGAAGGAATGCCAGGATTTGATCTCCTGTGCGCGGGGTTTCCTTGCCAGGCATTTTCCATCGCTGGAAAGCGGGAAGGGTTTGCAGACGCAAGGGGGACCCTGTTCTTTGAGATTGCCAGACTGGCTGAAGCCAGACGGCCTGCTTATGTTCTCCTTGAAAATGTTCCCGGCCTGTTATCGCATGACAAAGGCCGGACGTTTTATACCATCCTCAGTACATTTTGGAAACTGGGGTACCATGTGGAATGGAAGGTGCTTAACAGCAAGGATTTTGGAGTCCCACAGTCAAGAAGGAGGGTGTACATTATCGGATATCTTGATGAAAGATGTGCCGGAAAAATACTTCCTTTCCCAGAGACAAATGGAACAGCTCTTATACAGAGCATACCCGGAAGCCAGGGAAGGAGGGTCTACGACCCCGGCGGGCTGAGCTGCACATTGACATCAGGCGCCGGCGGCATGGGTGGGAAGACCGGGCTGTATGAAGTAGGCATCCCGATCAAGGAGGCGACCCGGAAGGGCTATAAGATGGCGTACCCGGGCGACAGTATCGACCTGGGGTATGCGAGCCTGAACAGCAGGCGCGGGCGTGTCGGGAAGGGGATCGCCCATACTCTGACTACCGGGAGCCAGCAGGGAACACTTCAATTCGTGGAGCAAACCTGTACTGCGCCGGAAATCATGAAGCCGCCGGCAGAGACAGGGACCCGAAAGGACCGCTGTGGGATAAAGGCGCCGGATGGGCCGGTGTTCACCATTACGGCTGCCGGCCGCCAGGGAAGCGCATACCACGGAAGGATCCGTAGGCTGACTCCAAGAGAGTGCCTGCGGCTGCAGGGATATCATGACGCGCGGATCGACCGGATCATCAAGGATACGTCAGACAGCCAGTTGTATAAGCAGGCAGGGAATGGCGTAACAGTCAATGTTATTGAATCCATCGGCAGGAGTCTCCGGGAAATTGACGCACAGCTAAGAGGGAAGAACCCTGTCTGAACAACGGTGGAAAGGGGGGAGCGGGATGGATTTCAAAAAACAGTTTTATGGAACTGAGATCGAGATGACCGGGATCACGAGACAGCATGCGGCGGAAGTGGTGGCGCAGATGTTCGGATCATCCATCCATCACCGGTCGTCTTACGATTCCTGGTGTCTGTACGATCCCCAGGGAAAGGAATGGAAATTCATGAGTGATTCAAGCATTTTTGCACAACGGCGGGAGGGAGGACGGATGGTTCCGGCAGATCCGGAGTACTGTACCGAAATGGTCAGCCCCAAGCTGACTTATTCAGAAATGGGGAAGCTGCAGGAAGTGGTGCGGTGTCTGCGGAGAAACGGAGCCAGGGTCAATCCGTCCTGCGGCCAGCATGTCCATGTGGACGCTTCCAACCATACTGCAAAGAGCCTCAAAAATGCGCTGACGATCATGTATTCCAAGGAAGATATCCTGTTCAAGGCATTGAAGGTGCAGACCGAAAGGGAAGAACAGTACTGCCAGAAAGTCCGCCCGGCGATGCTGGAGAAGATCCGGAGGATGCCGAACAGCAACATTTCCATGGAAAAGCTGAAGCGGGCATGGTATGAGGGCGGAGATGGCAGCTATGACCATTATAACTGGTCAAGGTATTATGCCTTGAATGTACACGCTGTTTTCTCTAAGGGGACCTTGGAATGGAGGTGCTTTGAGAGTACCCTCCATGCAGGGAAAGTGCGGGCCAATATCACGCTGGCACTTGCCATCTCCGCCCAGGCGATCAACCAGAAATGTACCCATATGAAGAAAACGGAGATCACGGAAAACCCGTGTTTTACGTTCCGCACGTTCTTGCTCCGGTTGGGGCTGATCGGGCCGGAATATAAAAATGTCCGGGAACACCTGCTGGAAAATCTGGAGGGCGATAAGGCATGGAGATACGACAAAAGCACATATCAGTGCCTGCATAGAAATGACGCAAGAGAGGAGCGATAGAACCAACAGGAAAGAGGTGAGTGAAATATGGAGAATCCATTTTATTTTGCCTATGGCAGCAACATGAACCTGGATCAGATGGGATTCAGGTGTCCGCATGCCAGGGTAGCAGGAACTGTCTGCCTGGAAGATTACCGGCTGGCGTTTTGCGGAATGTCAGCAGGGAATGGGGTGGCGACTATTTTTCCGGAGAAAGGCTGCCAGGTGGAAGGGGTGCTGTGGGAGATCACGCCGGAATGTGAACAGAGCCTGGACAGATATGAGGGATACCCGAATCTGTATGGAAAGCAAACAGTCCGCGTGAAAAATCAGGCCGGAATGCAGATGGACGTGATGGTTTATATTATGAACGCACCCTATAGGGAACACCTGGCCAGTCCGTCCAGACTGTACCTGGAGGGAATCCTGGAGGGCTGCAGGGACAATGGGATCCCGGAAAAGCCAGTCCGGGATGCAGTGGGCCGGGCAAAAAAAGAAACCACGAAGAAAAAGCAGCAGCACCGGAGGGCGGAAAGGTAAGATGTGTATGAAAGATTTCAAGGAGAAAAAGGAGAAGGGAATGACATTTCATAAAATGAGAACAAAACTGGCGGCTTTCGGGCTGGCTCTGTTGATGGGTCTGGTTCCAACGGGAAATATACCCACTGCCTATGCGGCAGAAGAACCGGCCCGCCAGCAGGAACATGGGGCGCAAGAGAGCTCAAAGCAGGAGGATACGCAGAAGGCCGTCCTGGCACAGCGCCGTGTCCAGGCAAAGGATCTGACGAAAAAAGTGAAGGACCAGACATTTTTCATAGGAACCTCTCTGGAAGGGATTCAATTTGACCCGGAAAAGGAAGAGGTTTCTTTTTATAAGGCCATTGGAGATGACGGCAGTGAATATCAGCCCCACAAGGCAGGAAGCTATACCGCCAGCTATCTGGTGGCTCCTAAGGATCAGGAAGAGTGCTACGTGGTGACCCGTAAGATCATTTTGACCGATACGGAAGGGACGGCGCATGTGTCAGAAAACGGTGGGGAACAGCAGAAAAGGGATACCGATTCGGAGGAGGAATCAGAAGCAAAAGAAGGCTTAGATTCAAAAACGAATACGGAATTGGATTCTGATGCAGAACCAAAAAAGGATGCAGACCCGGACAGTGATTCAGAATCAGAGAAAGATGCAGATCTGGGCAGCGATTCAGAATCAAAGGAAGATGCAGATCCGGACAGCGATTCAGAATCAAAGGAAGATGCAGACTCGGACAGCGATTCAGAATCAAAGGAAGATGCAGACTTGGACAACGATTCAGAATCAGATCAGGAAACAGATACAGAGAAGGATTCAGAGGATGCGGACAAACCACAGGACACAGAAAAAGTAAAGATTACGATCAGCGGGAAAGGAGAAACGGAAGAATCCCTGTCCAGACTGCAAAAGGACATTGCAGAGGGAAAGCTCATGATTGTTTCCGCAGCCGGAAGCGCTTTTGAGTCTGACGATTCCGCTGTAAATCTGGAAAAAGGAGATACAGCCAGATATCCGGATTCCCTGGGTGGGCATGAAATCCACTGGTTCCAGATCAATGGGGAGACGGCATATTGTCTGGAAAATTCGGAGCCAACACCTTTCCAGGTAGACGGGATCTCTTCTGTGCTGGAGTCCAATGTAGATTTACAGAAGGTATTATACTATGGATTTGGCGGCAAAGGAGATTTGACCGGAGAAGCACTTTCAGGAAAGAGCAGGGAAGAAAAATATGTGTATACCCATATCGCTGTCAGCTATGCATACGCAGGGAAAACAGGAGTTGCGGGATGTACATGGGAGGAACTGCAAAATACAGATGCGGGTGCATATATAGAGTGTTTGTTTAGGCAGGAAGTGCCGCCCAGTAATGGGCTCTCCCTATCTGCGGCATCTGTGGATGCCATCCAGGAGGGGGATCTACAGAAAACACCAAAGATCCGGCTGGAAGGGAACAGCAGGAGCAGCATTGAGCTCAGCGTCCCGGAAGATGTGGCCTGTTATAACGTGACCCAAAATGATTCTGTCACCCATGGAACCATCCAAATCAACGGAGGGGACTCGTTTTATCTTTCTGCCAAAATGAATGTAACCGGACAGTATGATTCCGGTGCAATGCCTGGTTCCTTAAAAGAAGACTGGAAGGTACTGGTTTTGTCTTCCAGAGAAGGAAAAGAGGACATCGGCGTATTCGAAGCCCGGCCTGCTGATCCGGTCAGATTCACGGTTCAATGGCTGGGACAGGCAAAGATCAGCCTGCTGAAAAAAGACCGGGATACCGGAAGCCCCCTGGCAGGCGCAGTATACGCGATTTATAAAGACGCGCAATGCAAAGACTGGCTGATGGATCTGCCGGAAACCGACGAAAGTGGCAATGCAACCAGTGAATCTTTTGATAGGGGCTTGAAGCAGGTCTACGTAAAGGAAATGAAAGCGCCGGAGCATTATCTTCTGGATTCCAATGTGTATCCGGTAGATGTGGAATCAGGAAAAGAGGTGGAAATGACGGTATATGATGTTCAGGAAAAGAATGGGCAGGAGGACCAGCCGACAGAAACACGGATTACCAAGACAGACGCTTCCACCGGAGAACTGTTGGAGGGCGCTGTGCTGCAGGTGATGGATCAGGACGGAAACCTGGTGGAAGAATGGACCAGCACAAAGGAAGCACATGTAATCTTTGGACTGCCGGAGGGAGAATACACTCTCCACGAAAAACAGGCACCCTTTCAGGAAGGCTATGTATCCGCACCGGATATCACGTTCCAGGTATCAGAAGAAACCGGGGCAGAGGTGGAGATGAAGGATGGATACTCTAAAATGGATCTTTCGGTCCAGGACCAATCCACGGGGAAAGAACTTCCAGGTGCCACTTTACAGCTCCTTGACGGGCAGGGAAACATCCTGAAGGAATGGGTAACGGATGGAAAGCCGTACCGTGTGGAGAAGCTCCCGGTAAATGCAGAGCTGATCCTGCGGGAAACTGCTGCTCCAAAGGGATATGCGATCTCCAAGGAAGTGAAATTGATCGTAACAGATACGGAGGAAGTCCAAAGCATAGCACTAAAAAATGCCAGGATATCAGAAAAAACGTCTAAGCCTGGGAATGCGCCGGCATCAGGGAATACATCAGCTCCCAAAACAGGGGACACATTCCAGATGCCGGCGCTGCTGCTTACTGCAGGCGTGATTTCACTTGCTTTGCTTGCAGTGCTGCTGATCCGCAGGATAAAACGTGATGACCAGGAGGAAGCGTAGAATCCGAAACGAAGTGTGTCTAAGGGATTTGAGAAAAGGAGTGTTTAAGAATCGGATATCTGCCGAAAGGGCACGGAGAAGTGTGTTCGAAAGCACCCCAAAAGTGCAGTATCTGAGACAAAGAATGTCCTTTCTCAAAAGCAGCGTACAAAATCCGGTTTAGAAGTGTTCAAAACTGCGTATTCGGGTTTGGACGCAACGTTCCGTTTACACGGGTTATGGAAAGGACACAATGAAGCAATTCTTTTCCTGGCAAAAAGGAAGAGATTCTCACAAATACAGTCATGAAAATGTCCGGCAGGAGATCCCCTCTGATCCAGAGGAAGGTCTCCTGCCTTTTTTGAAAGGAAGGTGTCGGTTATGAGACGATTTTATACAGCGGAATCTGTGACAGAAGGCCACCCGGATAAGCTCTGCGACCTGATCGCGGACAGCATCCTGGATGAATGCCTAAAGCAGGACCCGGAGGCCAAAGTGGCATGTGAGGTACTGGCGACAAAGGGGAATATCCTGATCGCCGGGGAGATCACCAGCAAATATGAACCCTATGTATTCTGGACAGCAAAGGAGGTTCTGGAAAAGATCGGGTATCCGTCCGGAGAAATCCAGATGGATGCCCGAATCCATCACCAGAGCCCGGATATCGCGGGGGCAGTGGAATGCCCCTGGGAAAAACGTGGAGGGATGCCAAAGCAGACGTTTGAATGGGAGTATGGTGCGGGAGACCAGGGGGTTATGATCGGTTATGCCTGCAATGAAACTCCGCAGAAAATGCCCATGCCGGCGGTGCTGGCAAACCGGATCGCGGCGGAATTGTCGGCCTGCCGGAAGAGCCGGTATATCCAGGGAATCCTGCCGGACGGAAAGGCCCAGGTGACTGTGGAATATGAAGATGGGAAGCCCGTCCGGCTGGACTGCGTGGTTGTTTCCTGCCAGCATGAGGAAGAAAAAGATCTGAGAATACTGGAGAAGGAAATCCGGGAGAAAGTGCTCCTTCCGGCACTGCGCCTGCTTCCGCCGGATGAGAATACCCGAATCCTGATCAATCCATCCGGACGGTTTGTGCAGGGCGGCCTGGATGCCGATACCGGGCTGACCGGGAGGAAGCTGATGGTGGATGCCTATGGCAGCCAGGTGCCCCATGGCGGCGGAGCCTTTTCCGGAAAGGACGGCTCCAAAGCAGACCGTTCTGGAGCCTATATGGCAAGATACATTGCCAAAAATATCGTGGCGGCAGGGCTGGCCGAACGGTGCCAGGTATCCTTGGGGTATGCCATCGGGGTGGCCCACCCGGTGATGGTGCAGGCAGATACCTTCGGTACAGGGACGGCCTGCGCGGATGACTGCCTCTCCCAGGCCATTCCCCTGGTATTCGAATTGACCCCGAAACAGATCATCCACACCCTGCGATTGAAACGCCCCATCTTCCGGCAGACTGCCGCTTACGGGCATTTTGGCAGGAAGGAATTTCCGTGGGAGCGTACTGACCGGGTGAAGCAGCTCCATGAGGCGCTGCTTTAATGCCCTGGTATGGAGAAGAGCAGCTGGAGGCTGTCCGGGCGGTATCGGCCATGGAGTATCTGCAGAGGCACCAGCCGGGCCGTTTGAAAAAATCTTCGGCAAGGAATGAGTGGGAGCTGACGGACCACGACAGCTTCAAGATCAACGGCATCACCAGCAAGTGGCATTGGAAATCCAGGGACATCGGCGGGATCTCCGCATTAAATTTCCTGATCCATGTAGATGGCATGGAGTTCCAGGAAGCCGTGGGATTGCTGCTGCGGGAAACGCCTTCCATGTCTTACTTTCCTCCCCAGCCGGAGGAAACGCCGAAGAAGCCCTTTGTGCTGCCGGAATCTTTCCAGAATTGCGGCCGTGTACAGAGGTATTTGAACGGCAGGGGGATCAGCAGTGAGGTGATCCGATACTGCCGGAGTCTCGGCATTTTATATGAGAGCGCCCCGTATCACAACGCTGTTTTTGTTGGGATGGATGAAGAACAGAAGCCCAGGTACGCATTCCTGCGTGGAATCTACGATAAAGACGGAAAGACCTTCCGGATTGAGCAGGCGGGAAGCGAGAAACGTTATGCGTTTTGTGTACCGCCAGACAAAAGCAGCGTTCGGGTGGCAATCTATGAGGCGTGTATTGACGCGCTGGCCCATATGACTTTGGAAGGAGGGAGGGCAGACAAATACAGGCTTGCCCTGGGAGGCATCAGCGCGCCAAAAGAGAAGCAGACCTGTGGAAAAGAAACAGACAAAAGGATAGAGAAGAGAGTCCCGGGGAATCCATTCAAAAATCCTCCGGCACTGGAACATTTCCTGAAGCACCATCCAGAGATTGAGGAGATTGAAATCTGTACGGACAATGATTTTGCCGGGAGATGGGCCTGCGAACATTTCAAAGAGACCTACGGAAATGAATATAGGATCATTGAAAATTTGCCCCAGATAGAGGGAGCGGATTATGGGGATCTGGCGGTGTGGGAAATGGAACCAGATCAAAGCAGATCCAGGCAGCGTGGGCAGGGGAGGTGAAGATGGCAGAAATTCAAACGAACATCAGGCGGAAACCAATACAACTAAAAGACCAGGAACGCATCCAGATGAAACTTTTAAGCCCTTTGACGGGCGGTTTTTTCAGGAAATGCATGCGCAGAGGGAAGGAGGATTACGAGAATACGGGCAGAGGGATTGACGGCAGGGAATTGGCACAGTATGAAACGGCCATCCGGAAAGCGGTAGACCGGGAGAACCATCTGGGGATGGAGGACGGAAAATCCTTTGACCTGATGGAGGAATGCTTTGACGGCAGTCCTTCGATCCAGAGGAAGGTGGAGCATGGCAGGATCTCCGTAGAGAATACCGGCGGCGCTTTGTATGGCTGTACCACGTTGATTCTCAAAGAAGAACTGGAAGACTGGGAAATGAAGGAACTGTGCGAATATATTGCCGGCCAGTACAGTGATGGCTGGGGGGAATGCTTCGAACAGAGGGATATCCCGGCAGAAGGAGGAACTATAAACGTGTATTTCGATTTCTTAGAAAGCCCGGATTTCCAGATCGAGTCCGCAGTTATAAAAAATCCGGATCTGGAAAAGCAAAAGGATTCTATTTCAGAAAGCGAAAAATGGACGTTACCGGAAGCTGCAATCCCATGCTTGTCAGCGAAAAGCCCCCGGCCGAAGCTGCCGCTTGTCCGGTACCAGAGAAAAAACGATCCGGGAGGGCAGAAAAAGAAACCGAAGCAGACGAAAGGGCGGTAGTGTAAAGTATCGTATGAAAAAATGATACGGGTATTGCCCGCATTTAAAATCTGCTTCGCAGATGGCGGGCAAGCAATCACTTGCTGTGCAAGTGGTTGCATTCAGCAGGCAATCAATTTGCTTCGCAAATTGGTTACAAAGGCAAGGGAGGTGAAATGGATGAAAAGCAAAAATAATTCTATATGGGATGGAAGTGTGACGAAGATCCTGACCCCTTTAAGCGGAGAATTTTTCCCGAAGGAAGGATACGATTGGAATGATGGGCCTGACAATTACGGGGAACTGCTGGACGGCAGGGAACTTGTGCAGTATATGAAATCCATTCAGGAAGCGGTGGTTCATAAGAACAGCCTGGGGGGAAAAGGCGGCGATCCCTGCAACCTGATGGACTATTTTTATGGCAGTGCTTCAATAAAAGAAAAAGTCAAGTCTGCCGTAGTCTCCGTAGAATGTGCGGAGGGCGTCTTGTATGGCTGTACCACACTGCGCTTGGAAGAGAATCTGGGAGCAGGAGAGTTGCATGAATTGTGTGAATATATTACTGGGCAGTACAGCGATGGCTGGGGGGAAGAGTTTGAGCAGAGGGACATCCAGGTAGAGGAGGGGACATTGCATGTGCATTTCTGGCAGAGAAGCGGGATGAGATTCCAGATCCGGGAGGACGTAAAGCCAGATCCGGAACATGATAAAACCAAGGATTCAGGGAAAGAACCGCCGCCGGATATAGAAGAAGGCAGGCCAGGCCAATCCGCAGGGAAGGCACGGCCCAGCTTACAGCTCATCGGTCATGATGGAAATATTTTCTCGATTGTGAGCGATGCCGGAAGGCTGCTTGCCAGGAATGGACAAAAGCGGGAAGCGGATGAGATGTATGACCGGGTTTTCAAAGCAGGCAGTTACCATGAGGCGCTGGGAATTATCAGTGAATATGTGGAAACAGAACTGAGCAGCGCAGGGGAAAAGAAACACCAGAGAAAACAGAAATCGGAGAATACACCGTGCCGCTGATGGAATGCGCTTGGATCTATAAAAGAATCGAAATAAGAAAGGAAGGGATGCCTATGGAGAATTGTTTGCAGTTGGAGGAATTATTAAAGGAAGGGATGTACCCGGAGGAATCAGCCGGGGGAGAGCATTGGAGTATCCTGCATGGGGATACGCTGAAATTGGTGAAATCTTTCCGGCCGGAAATTTTTGACGCGGTAATTACAGATCCGCCCTATGCGTCCGGGGGCACGAAACAAAATGATAGAAACCGCACGACGAACCAGAAATACAGCAGTATGCGTTCCGGAAATGCCCTGCCGGATTTTGACGGGGATAATAAGGACCAGCGTTCCTGGACCCATTGGATGGCAGAGTGGCTGTTGGATGTGCGGAAAGCCTGCAAAAGCGGAGCGCCCATCTGTCTCTTTATTGATTGGCGTCAGTATCCATCCATCACGGATGCCCTGCAGTGGGCCGGCTGGGTCTGGAGGGGAACCGCCGTGTGGGATAAGGGTAATTCCCGTCCGCAGAAAGGGCGTTTCCGCCAGCAGGCGGAATACATCGTATGGGGGAGCAACGGCCCCATGCCCATCAACCGTCCGGTGGCGTGCCTGCCGGGAGTATTCCGGTATGGGAATCCCCAGAACCGAATCCATGTGACGGAGAAGCCGCTGCAGCTGATGAAGGACGTGATTCAGATCTGTGAACCTGGAGGCCGGATTTTAGATCCTTTTGCGGGTTCCGGCACCACCATCCTGGCGGCTGTGGAGGAAGGATATGAAGCAGTCGGGATTGAAGTCACGGATACCTATTATACCCTGGGTACGGAGCGGGTACGCTCTGGGCTGGAGATGGGCAGTCAGAAGGAGGGTGAAGCTGATAAAAACGGGAAGTGAATGTATCCTGGAGCGGGAACCAAAATCCAGGCGTGAAAAAACATGGAAAGCATTGGAGCGAATATGGAATCGGAAATCCAGAAAGAAAACAGGAGGAAAGCGCCATGGGGTATAAGCTGGATTATGAAACATTCCGGCAGGAGGTGAAGAAGCTGGTGGAGGAAGGACTCCAGGAAAAAGGGGATTACAGCTGTTCCTGGCAGCCGGTACATAAAAACAATGTGACCAAAACCGGGCTTCGGATATCGGAAGCAGGAAGCAGGGTCGCTGTGATGGCCTATTTAGAACTGCCCTATCAGGATTACCTGAAAGGACAGCCCCTTTCTCAGATCAGCAGAGAGATCGTTGGGCTGAGCGCGGAAAGAGGATTCCCGGATATTTCCACAACGCAGTTCAATGATTACGGGGAAATGAAGGGAAAACTGAGGGTGCATCTGGTGGGAAGGGAACACAACAAAGCCTATCTGGAAGAAGGGCCGTATAAAGTACATCCGATGGGCGCACAGATCCTATATGCGGAATTGGAGAACACCGGGGAAGGCAGGATGGGATTCCATGTGACACATGAATATCTGTCGGTTTGGGATATATCGGAACAGGAGGCGTTTGATGCGGCGTTGGAAAACTCGCAGAGAAAAGAACCTGTCTGGTTCCGGTCGCTGACAGGAGGGATCGATAGTATTCTGGACGGGAAAGATCCGGGAGAAGGGCCCGTCCATAAAGAAGAACTTTATATCCTGTCCAATGCGTCTAGAGACCATGGGGCGGCGGTACTTCTGTATCCGGGAGCGCCCGAAGAGATCCATAGAAAAATGGAAGGGGATTATTACATCCTGCCCTCCAGTGTACATGAGGTACTCGTCCTTTCCAAAGAGGCAGATATTACGCCGGCTGTATTGCGGGACATGGTAGTGGAGGTCAACCAAGGTCTGGTTCCCCTGGAAGAACGCTTGGGGGATGAGATCTATGAATTTCAGGGCAGGACCGGCACACTGCAGAAATGTAAGATTCCGGAGAGGGAGATGACCCGATGAGGCTGCCGGGAGCATGAGGGCATCCAATGGGATGCTCTGAAATGCGGTCAGAAATGAACAGGGCATCCAATAGGATGCTCTAAAATGCGGTCAGAAGTGAACAGGGCATCCAATAGGATGCTCTGAAATGCGGTCAGAAATGAACAGGGCATCCAATAGGATGCTCTAAAATGCGATTAGAAGTGAACAGGGCATCCAATAGGATGCTCTAAAATGCAATCAGAAGTGAACAAGGCATCCAATGGGATGCCTATGGAAGAAAGGAGGGATTGCAGGATGGAGAAAGCATTGGCTTATGTATGCTGTCCGTCGGACGCAGGGAAAGCAAAGATGCAGAAATACTGCCGGAAGATCTACGAATTGGGGTATGTACCCATTTGTCCGCAGTTCGGTTTCTCCCCGTTTTTAAATGAAGGGGAGGCGGAGGACATGCAGGCGTTCCAGAGGATGTCCCATATGGTGCTTCGGAGATGCCGGATGGTGGTAGTCTGCGGAAAAGAGATGACTGGTACGATGAATACGGAGATCAGCATGGCAGACCGGCTCCATATCATCTGCACGACCCTGGATGGGCTTATCAGAATCAAAGAAGCACAGTGATGATGGAACGATGAAAGCCTGCATCGAATCTGCCGGGCGTGGACGAAGAAACGGGTGGTACCCGCACTGCAAGCATAGCGTTTGGATATCCCAAACGCACCTTTTGGAGAGAACCCCAAGCCCCCACAGCAGAGATTGGAAGGACTGTCTCAGGGACAGAAAAAGAATAGAAGCAGAAAATGATAAATGAAATATCACATGCATGTTTTTGAAATGGATTCAGAAGTGAAAAAGGAGAGGAAGAAATATATGGGATGGTTATTAAGCGGCATCATGTTTGGTGGAGTGGTCGGTGTTTTTATGACCTGCATCGTCATTGCGGGAGGACGGGGCGATGAGGTCATGGAGCGTGCCAGGATGGAATCGGAGTGGAAGAAACGGGACACCGGGAGTAAGAAAGTGATCCGGTTTGTGGATCGGTTCAACCACAGCCTGTTCTATATTGAGGACGGGGACCCCATCCAGCTCATCACCAGTAAAGGTGAGCGAAAGTTCTGTATCTGCCACTACCTGGATGACTTGCACGCCAGGATTGATGGGAAAGAGTGGGCGATGTGGGAGTTTGCCAGACAGATGGCAAAGAACGATGTCATTTACATGCCGCTGAAAATGCGTGTGGAAAAGCGGAAAGGAGGTGCTGCGTAATGAAGAAAAGATATCTGGCAGGAATGATCGCCTGCGCTATTTTAACAGGCTGTTTGATCTGGAAAAGGAGACGTGGTTAAGGATGGCGGAAGAAAAAAGCAAGGCAGTCTATATGGAGTTCTATCGGAAACCTGTGGATAGGCATGAATTGTATGATCCCATGTTTCCGGGAGAAAAGTGGCAGGTGCAGGTGGAAAAGATCGTGGAGCTGTCGAAAGAAGAATACTTGTTTTTTACGGAGGAATTGTATGGATATTATCCGTTTATCTATGACAATGCCGGATATATGTATTTTGATGATGAAAAAGGCTGTGCCCACAGTATCCTGGTCACCACACTGGAAAGACAGGAGGGGATCCTGGTACAGGCGGAAGGCTTTTCCTATGTCCGTTATGGCGCGTATGTCCCGGACTGTAGTGTGCTGGTGCTTTCCGGGATCCCGGTGGAGAGCCATGTACCAGGGATCAGAGTCCCGAAACAGCCGGCCATGATACCGGATCCGCAGAGCAGGAAGAAAAATAAAACATTGAAAAATCATACAAAAGAGAGGGGAGAACGATGAGAAAACGGAATCATGTGATACCTGTCCGGCTGAATGCCAAGGAGCTGCGGTATCTGGAGGAACAGGTGAAAAAGAGCGGCTTGGCGCGTGAGGAATACCTCCGCACCCTGATCATGGGCGGGGAAGTCCATGCCAAGCCCTGTGAGCATCACGCAGATCTGCTGCGGAAGATCGCTGGTTTATGCAACAATGCTAACCAGCTTGCCCATGTAGCCAACGCTTCCGGTTCGGCCAGCCCGGAGAGCCTCCGGGAAATGCTCCAGATCTCAAGGGAAACATGGCAGCTTGTAAAAGAGGAATGGTGATCGTTGGCATACACCAGTATCATCCCTGTCCACCGTCTGGACCGCTCCATCGCCTACATCAAGGATGAAAAGAAAACCACGAAAAGAGAAACGGCTGGTTCCCTGGAAGAAGCAATCTCCTATGCCTTGAACCGGGAGAAGACGGAGTATACGGTTTTCGAGGACGCCATCGGATGTACCTGTGCTTCCGCCTTTGAGGATATGGTGGCCACCAAGAAACGGTTCCATAAGATGGATGGCGTACAGGGCTACCACCTGATCCAAAGTTTTGCAAAAGGGGAGGTGACACCGGAACTGGCTCACCTGATCGGGCAGGAACTGGCAGAGGGGCTTTTAAAAGGCAGGTTCGAGGCGGTGGTCACGACACATCTGAATACCAGCCATTACCACAACCATATCGTATTCAATTCGGTCAGCATGGAGGATGGCAGGAAATACCACAGCAACGCAAAAAGCTATTATGAAGAAGTCCGCAAAATATCCGACGCAATCTGTATCAAATATGGCCTGTCCGTAATCCCGGAAAACAGGGGGAACGGAAAACATTACGCGCAGTGGCAGGCGGAACGGGATGGGAAGCCTACCTGGAGGACAGCGATCCGCATGGATATCCGGGAGGCTGTGCAGGAGAGCTATACCTGGAAACAGTTCCTGGCACAGATGGAGCAGAGGGGATATGTGTGGAAATGGAACCAGAAATATCCATCGTTAAAGGCTCCGGGCATGGAACGGTTTGTGCGTCTGAAAAGCCTGGGGAAGAATTATACGGAAGAAGCGATCCAGGAGTGGATCCTGAAGCCGAAGCGGAAAGGACGGAGGCAGCCAGGGAATTGGCAACAAGACCGAAGCCAAAGCGGAAAAACCGTTTCTTCCCACAAGAAGCTGACAGGGCTTCAGGCGCTGTATTATTCCTATCTTTATCAGATGGGGGCACTGAAAAAGCGTCCTCCGAGAGTTTCCTATCTGGTACGGGAGGATATCCGCCATTTAGACAAAAGGATTGCCCAGATGGAGTTCCTGCAAAAGCACGGGATTACAACAAGGGAGCAGATTGTTCCGTTCCGTGCGGACAGAGAAATAGAAATGGTATCCCTCTTAAAAGAGCGCAGGAGGTTGTACCGGGCACAGCCGGATTCACCAAGGATCAGCGAGATCACGGGGCAGCTTAAGAAACTACGGAAGGAAATCAGGATGTCCGTAGAGATTGAAAACCATTCCAAGGAGATGGAGGAACGGATGCGGCAGGCGGAGCAGCAGAAACAGCAGGAAAAAAATCAGAAATTGAGGAGGAATCCAGATGGCAGAAATAGAAAGTGAAAATATAGACAGAATCCATGCGGCAGAGACAGAAAGCGCATCAATGGAAAAACAAATGGAATCTATAGACGCCGTATCACCGGATTCAGAAAAGGATCAGGAGCATGCAGGCTATACAGGAATCCCTGTTACATATTATCCTATCCGTGAAGACCTGGCACGCAGGGCCAAGGAAATGAACAGTTTCTTTGAATACCAGCCGGGAAGAGCGACGCAGGAATACCGGCATTGTGTAGACCAGGCTGTGCGGCTTGCGGAACAGCAGAAGGAGAGGGCAGACCCTATTTACCATGAAAAGATAGACAGGCTGGTAGATATGTATGCCCGGAAGCTGGCAGAGAACATGAACAAGGGATATGAGATCGACGCCCGTGTGCCTTCGGTCATGGTTGCGGGTCCTTCTAATTTTCCAACGGGGAAAAAAGAAAAACAGAATGCCGCAAGCGAAAAGAATCGGGAGGAATGGCGGCAGGTGCAGGGGATCCTGGATCAGATCCGGGGGACAGGAATGGGCGGGATCCGTTCCGACCATCCCCAGGCCCTCGAACAGCTGGAGCAGAAGCTGGAACGGCTGGAGAGTTCCCAGAAGCTGATGAAGGATGTGAACGCTTTCTACCGCAAACACAAGACCCTGGATGGATGCACCCTGTTAGACGGGGAGCGGATCCAACGGCTGAAAGTTTCTATGGAGCAGTCCTGGTATCCGGAACCAAAGCCCTTTCCATCGTATCTGTTGACGAACAACAGTGCAGAGATCCGGCGGGTAAAAAAGCGCATTGAGGAACTGAAGCAAAATGCGGAAGTTGGTTTTTGCGGATGGGAGTTTGAGGGCGGAAAGGCGGTGGCAAACCAGGATGCCGGAAGATTGCAGCTTTTGTTTGAGGAAAAGCCTTCCCCAGAACACCGTGCCCAGCTGAAAGCCAATGGATTCCGGTGGGCGCCCAAGGCAGGGGTATGGCAGAGGATGCTGAACCGGCAGGCGATCTATGCGGCAGGAAGAATCGGGTTTATCCGCCCGCTTTCCGGCCAGGCTCCACAGGAGTTACAGCCGAAACCAGAGAAGCAGCCGGAAAAGCAGAAATTGATGCAGCGCTGACCGGATATTATTTTTCTATGAGCAGTGTGCAGGAAACCCGCCTATCGCAGGTTTGTGTAGAATACATTTTATGA